>Ga0247823_10000045_pt1 | contig 84731 bp, 142 predicted proteins | sample 13C_PalmiticAcid_2_FD_192426 | JGI IMG/M metagenome (GOLD analysis project Ga0247823, IMG submission 192426) | Soil microbial communities from agricultural site in Penn Yan, New York, United States - 13C_PalmiticAcid_Day30 | ecosystem: Environmental > Terrestrial > Soil > Agricultural land... | reverse complement strand
GTCAGGGGTGGGGCGGGGAGGGGTGTGTCAGTCCTCCGTCTTCCCCTGCATCTCGTCGGTGAAGACGAAAGCGCCCGATGCGTTCGGAACGAAGGGCACGATGCGCAGGAAGCCGGGGGTCAGGTGCGCGTACGCGAGGTCGCCTTCCTGTACGTGAGGGCTGACGATGAGCGCCTTGTTCAGTGACCATCCGACGACAGGCATGCGGAAGATCTGTGTCGGGTCGGCGGCGCTGCGGATCAGCGCGACGTACGGCTGCGTATTGGGGATCATGTCCATGTCTACTCCTGCTGGGGTGTCTGTCTCGGGTCGGTCTGGGTCTTCGGAACGGCGAAGCCTGTCTCGATGTCACAGGTGATGCCGGTGTAGACGCGGGTCAGCTTGCCTTCGATGCGCTTGTAGCCCTGGTTGATGCCGGGGACTGCGGCGTACAGCTCGGCCGCGAACATGGCCTTCGTGCCGGTGGCGCGCATGTTGTTGAACTCGCACCATGCGGCCCACCGTGCATACAGGGTGTCCTTGGTGATCCAGTGGCCGGAGCCGGTGACACACACCTGCTCGACGAAGGCACGGTGCGGCGACGCCTCTTCCTTCTGGCTCTCGATGATGAGTTCGGCGGACTCCGGCTGCACGAAGTAGCCGCGCTGTTCCAGCCGGGCCAGTCCGTCCAGCGCCCAGTTCAGGATGCCCGCCAGCTCACCGGTCAGGCGGTCCTCAAGGGTGCGGTCCTCCCGACCGGCGAACGACTGCGTGAAGTGCAGCGTCATGAACCGGCCGGTGATGGCACCGGAGGAGTCCGAGAACCGGGGAGCCTTGTTCGCCAGGATCATCAGGCGGGCCGGGATCTTGCCGGTCCAGTGCGACCGGTTCTTACGGTCGACGGTCAGCGAGTCCTCACCCGTGATCGACAGGATGCGCGCCACGATCTCGGAGGCGTTGCGGTTCTCCATGTGCGCATCGCCGATGACGCACAGGGACTTGTCGATCAGCGGGTGCATGCCGAAGTTGGAGATCAGGGTCTTCAGCGTGGTGCCGACCGAGTTCTCCTTGCCGATCAGCTTCTCCAGGATGCGGGCGATCGTTCCCTTACCGGCACGGGGCGGACCGATGAGCTGGATGCCCTTCTGGTAGTGGGTCCACCCGGACACCACGTACCCCGCCCACTCCTGGAGCAGCTCCTGCGACTGCGTGTCGCCGGGGAACACCTTCTCCAGGAAGCTCATCCACTCCGGGCACTCGGCCTCGGGGTCGTAGTCGTACGGCACCGACGAGGTGGTGAAGTATGCCGGGGTGTGCGGCGTGGTCTCCCGGGTGATCGGGTCGATCATCGTGTTCTTGCAGGAGATCAGCCTCGGCCCGCCCTTGAAGGGGCCGAGCCACTGGTTCGCCTCGACGTCGTCAGGCAGGTGCGTGACGGCGGCGATGGCGTCCATGAGGGCGGCGATCTTCTTGATCGACGGGTTCCACTGCTTCGGTTCCAGCTCGCCCTTGCGGTTCGGGGCGTAGAAGATGGCGTGCTCCAGCTTGAGGTACAGCTTCGAGCGGAGCGCCGCCGGACTGGCCTCGGTCCAATGGGTACCAGTCCAGCGCATCCACGTCTCACGCCAGTGGTGCAGGGTGCGGCTGCCGCCCTGGATCCACGACGGCTCCAGCTCTCGCGCCACCCGCATCGGGGCGTCCGGTCCGGAGAACGTGCCGGGTGCGTTGTTCGTGTCGGTCTGCTCGCTGACGTGCGGCTGCGGCTGGCTCTGCGGTGCGGACGGCGGGGGCGTCGAGTCGATGACGTGACCGTCGTCGTCCGTCTGTCCGGCCCACATGTCGTACTGCTCGGCGTCCTGGACGGAGCGCAGGCGTGACGTGAAGGTGTACGGCCTCTCCATACCCTTCGAAGCGCTGTGCAGTGTGTCCCGGATCTCTCGTTCTTCCAGGCCCGTGTGAAGAGCGGCGTCGGTGAAGACGCGCTTGATCTCCTCGGGGTCGAGCTGCCCGGCTCCTGCGTACTGGAAGCACATGTAGGCCAGCCGGTTGAGCGCGTTGTTGCGCTCCCAGGTGGTGGCCCGCATCTCGTCGGCGAGCTTGTTCATCTGCGCCCGGACATCGCTTGCCGGGGCGAGGACGCTGCTGAGTCCCGCCGGGCGCTTCGGCTTGACCGGCTCGGGACAGGCGGCTTCGAGTTCGGCGAGGGTGTAGCGCAGGCCGGTCGACCGGTGGACGGCGAGGCGCTGGTTCTTCCAGTCCTTGGCGTTGACCGTGCCGGGCACGCGCAGCACCCGGGCGAGGTCGGACACGCCGGTGCCGTAGTCGTAGCCCATCTTCTCGGCGGCGACCTTGACCTGCTGCTGCCAGCGACGGGCCAACTGCCCGACGCGCAGGCGGAGTTCGTCGCTGGTGACGTCGAGCGGCTTCTCCAGGAGGACCAGGTGGTACAGCCCGCCGCCGGAGTTCACGACGATGGACGCTTCGGGCAGCCCGGACGTGGAGTAGATGTCCTGCGCCGTGGCCACGTCGGGCGGGAGGTTCCCGCCCTTGTGTCCGGTGGTGCCGAAGTCGAGGTCGGTCCACAGGCCGATGAAGCTGGCCGAGTCGCGGGCGCTGCCTCGCTTGCCGGGTTCGAGTTTGCCCTTGACGGTGGTGATCCGGGAGTAGATGCCCTGCTGCCCGGACGCCTTCCACTGCGCCTCGATGTAGGTGACGGCCTGTTCGATACCGTCCGTCGTGGTGGGGAAGAACGCTCCGGCACCTTTGGCGGGTGTGGTCCAGATCTGCATGAGACCTCGGACGCCCGCGTACACCTCGGACAGGTAGGTCCGGACTGCGTCACGGTCTACGTCGAGTGACCGGTGTCCTGAATCCTGCGCGTTGAGGTTGACGGGTTGCCGGGGCAGGTTGACAGCCCGGTCGTGCGCCATGCTAACGTCGTTCTGCGAGTTGACAGACGTCGACTCCGCACCTGAAGCTGGCGGGTTTACCTCGTCAGAAGAAGAGAACGAGTCAACATCAGTCATCGCGCGACCTCCACGGTCGTAGTGGTGCGGGACGAGAACGTCGCACGAGCTGTGACGGTGGAGGTGGATGCCGAAGGGCAATACCATTGACGCATACGCACGGGGATGTACCTTCCCGAGGGTGGAGTGCCGGGCCGCAATCCCGGAGCTTCGATCATAGCCCCAGGGGACCCCGTGCATGAAGGGGCGGCCGTGAAACCCAAGTTGGGTAGGCCGCCCCTTATAGTTGTCCCAACACCAAGTAGTTTGTCCTATTTTGACATGATAGGTGAAGGCGAGAGGTGACCGGAAGTAAGGAGATCCTCCCTCCCAAGGTGGCGGGGGAGTCGAACAAGGAGTACAAGAACCGTCGTCTGCGGGCCGTGCTGGACTACGTGCGCGCGTACTACCTGGAGCACGGGCACAGTCGTCTCCCCATCGGTGCGGTGACCGTCGGCGGGGTGGACGTGTACGACTTCTGGGCGTCGCTCAGGAACTGTCGTGACGCGCGTTCGCAGTTCCTGGTGGACGAGTTGGAGGACATGGCCGCGCTCGGCGTGGACGTGTCGCCGGAGGATGTCCGTCTCCGGCGGAAGAGGGCGCGCGAGAACCTCGCGCCGCCGGAGCAGACGCGGCTTCTGCCCTACCTTCAGGCCATCGAGGCGTTCGCCGAACGCCACGGGCACACCAACATCCCCGACCATGTCACCAGCCGGGTGGGGGAGTTGCAGTACGGCGTCACCGCGAACGCCTGGCGTCGTGCCTATGCGGGCGGGGTGCTCAGCCCCTGGTTGGTGAAGAGGCTGGAAGGGATTCCGGGGTGGACCTGGCGTCTCGCGGAGAAGCCGGGTCCACCTGAGAAGGTTGTCCTCCCGGAGGACACCACGCAGATGAGGCGTCCCGGGCTCCGGCAGTTCCTCGCCGACGGCTGACCGGTCGGCGGAAAGACAGGCGACGCGGTGTCCGAGCCGGGCGCTGTACGACAACAACACGAAGGAGCAGTAGAGACAGTGGACAACTTCGAAATCGCGGGCATCCTGCTGACCTTCGCCATCATCATGGCGATGGGTGTGGGGGTGGCGTTCGGCATGGCGCTGAAGTACACCGTCTGGTTCTTCACGGCGGCCTTCGTCGTGCTGACTGTGCTGATGGCCCGTCTGCACTGGGCGGCGGGAACGTTCACGGTGATCGTCGGCAGTGGCGGCATCGCCATCCTGGTCGGCGTCATGCGCTGGGCCGAGCGGAACAAGCGCGACCGCATGGCGAAGACCGGGATCTGACAAGACAGGGATCGAGAGAAGGAGATACGACATGGCCGAGGAACTTCCTCCGCAGGGGCCCCAGCAGCAGCCGATGCCGCCCCAGGGCCCGCAGCAGCAGCCCCCGGTTCCGCTGCCCCCGCAGGGACCCCAGCAGCAGCCGGGTCAGCGGTGACCGAACTCCCCCCGCAGGGCCCGCAGTTCCGCAAGGATGAGCGGGACGACGGCGACGAGAGCGAGACGCCGGTCGAGCAGGTCGTCGAGAGCGGCGACTGACGTCCGGCATGGGGCACCGGCACCAGCCGGTGCCCCTTCATTCGAGAAGGAGACGCGCAGATGGGTGACGAGGGCGAGGACGTCGAGGTGACGTTCCGGATGATCCCGACGGTGGTGAGCGCGCTCGACGACATCGCCATGATCGAGGGCATCACCACGACGGACGCTCTCAACCGGGCGGTGCAGATATACCAGCACCTGCTGATGGAGAAGCAGATCGGCAAGCGCGTGGCCCTGATCCAGGATCAGGTGAGGTGTCGCATCTTCTGGGTGCGGAGGATCGAGTCGTTCGACTGGAAGTAGAAGGAGACAGTGTGTCCGGCCCTGTGGATCTTGCGCGCTGGCGTCACGAGCTGAGCAGCCTGACCGAACTTGCCGAGGCGTCGCCCGTGCAGAAGCGGCGCGTCGCCGAGCTGTACGAGCTGCTCGACGACGACGAGACCGCGTGCGTGTGGGGGGTTACGCGGCTGCGGCCGGTGACCGGGACGCCATCGACATGGTGGAGCTGCTGACCGAGCAGCTCCCCGCCCGTGAAGAGAACGAGAAGGAGGCATGACATGCCAGGTGACATTGACGTCTATGACAACACTGTCAGTAGCCGTCTCTTCTGGTCCAGCGAGTGGGACTGTCCCTGGTACAAGTTCGTCATCCTTGACGGCATCAGGGGCGGAGACGAGAACTGCAATCGCACCATCGGGCTGAAGCTGCCCGGTGGTGCTCTGTTCCTGTGCCTGGATGTCCCGCTGCGGCAGAAGCCGTGCCGGGAATGCCGGAACATGTACTAACTGAAGGAGAACTGACATGGCGACGATCAACATCGAGATCCTCCGCACCGTGGAGGTCACCCGCGACGAGCGCATCGAGGTGGAGGTGGACGTTCCCGCCCATCTCCTCGCCGAGGACGCCGAGTTCGACGCCCTGGAGAACTGGGTCGACGCGGAGCTGAAGAAGGCCGACAGCGAGCTGACGCGGGCGTGCGTCGGCAACTGGGAGACCGACAACGAAGACCCCGAGAACGTCACGATCAACGAGGTCACCAACCTCGACGAGGGCTGACCGGCCGACGAGAAGGAGAGGGAGACATGAAGAGCTACGTGACGATCTACCCGAACAGTCTGACCAACCCGACCGAGGACTACCTGGTGGTGGAGTACTCCCACTGGATGGCGTTCCGCAACGGTGAGGTGTCCCGGCTGATCCCGGAGTCGCGGCACTCCGACGTGGCCGACGCCCACAACGCGGCGGTCAGGCTGAACCGGGACGTGGTGCTGGGATGACCGGCAATCAGGTGCAGCGCTACCTCCGGACGGAGGGGCTGTACCAGGAGATCATCGACATGGTCTGCCCGGACGTGCTCAAGGAGAAGGGTGAGACGTACGTGCGCGGCAAGCTCGACGCTCTCCTCGCCCTCGGCAAGATCGAAGGTCGGTTGTCGGCGGCGGAGCAGAACACGTTCATCTTCGCCGACAACGACCGGCTGATCGAGGACTGGCAGCGCATCGTGGACGGTGCGTGATGGCCAGGCGCAGGCAGGCCGACGGCGAGAAGTACATCGAGGCCGACAATGGCTTCGGCTGGACCCCGGATCGGTCGTCGGTCGGCGGCCTCTCCGCGTACCGGTACCGGACCACGATCTTCGGTATCACTTACGAGCTGGAGCGGCGGGGCGGTACGCAGGAGATGTTCGGCTGGTACCTGTACACGATCAAGGGCAGCACACACTGGTTCGGTGAGTGGTGCGGCAACACGCTGCTGCCCGCCGTCGACGAGGCCAGCGCGCTGATCGCGAAGACGGACCTGCGGGGCGAGGGTTACGAGAAGGAGGACGGGTGAGCGAGCCGTACCCGCCGACCGAGGACTACTCGGTCGAGGTGTTCGACGGGGATCGGTGGATTCCCGTCAGCTTCAAGCGCAAGACGATCGAAGAGGCGCGCGAGAGTCGCGACGGTATGCGCAGGCGCATGAGCCCGGACGGCATGACGCGGATCGTCAGGTGGCGGGAGACTTCGGAGATCGTCGAGACCGACGAGAAGGAGATCTGATGCCGGACTACACGCGGAACGTGGAGGACGCGATCCTCGTGGAGGAGTTCGCCCGACTGCTGGGCATCCCCACGGAGCGGATCGTGGACACGTTCGGGCGTCCGTGTCTGCACGTCCCGGTCGAGGGTTTGCAGCGGATGCACGAGACGGCCCTGGAGATGGGTTACCCGGAGGTGGCCGAGGACATCCGGGAGATGCTGTCCCGCGCCCAGAGGGTGAACCTCCCGGCCGAGTAGGAACCAGGCAAAGGAGTACCGGCGTCCCGCAGGACGCCGGTACTTTCTTGTAGCAACGACACAGGGAAGGGGAAAACATGGACAGCACCGGATCGAAAAAGAAATGCATCTCCCGCCTCCTCAAGGGGGCGGACCGGGAGATCGCGAAACTGCTGAAGGCGGCCCACGCTCAAGGCTTCGTGATCTCCCTGTCGGGGAGCAGGCACTACAAGGTGATGACCCCGGAGGGGGTGCGTCCCCGGCACATGGCGTTCACGCCGAAGACGCCGAGCGACTACCGGGCCAGGGCCAACACGCGCAGCTCGCTGCGCCGCCTGGGAGTCGAACTCCCTTGATCCATACCGGCGTTCGCCTCGAACACCGGTACCTTTGAGACAACCGACAGTGAAGGAAGAACGAGACATGCAGCAGCACCCGACCATGCCCGCCCTGCCGCCGATGCCGCCGGAGCGTCCGACCGACCGGCGACGTCAGCTGGTCCTCTCCGCCATCGCTCTGGGGGCGTGCGGCGCGTTCTTCACGGCGGGGTTCCTCACGGGCGTCGCCGTCGAGTCCGACGACAAGCCCGACAGTGACGCGGCCTCGGTCACCAGCGTGGACCCGGTCGAGGAGCCGGACTACTACGAGGACTCCGACCCGGTCGAGGAGACGGAGACGGAGACCGAGTACACCGTCCCCGACGCGTCCGACTTCTCCATCGACCTGAAGGTGAAGTCGAAGAAGTGCTTCGGTTCGGCGGGCTGCAACGTCGAGGTCGAGCCGGAGCTGAGCTACGACGGCCTGTCCTCCGAGCTGGACCCGTCGGCCGTCTACGAGATCACCTACGAGATCTCCGGCGACGAGTCCGGTCCGGTCATCGAGACGCTGGAGCTGACGAGCCAGGACGACGTGTCGTATTCGGAGACGCTGGTCTCGACCACGTCCTCGGGTGTCACGCCGAAGGCGGAGATCACCAGCGTTTCCGCCGGATGAGCGGCGTGGACGCACAGCTCGTCGTCGGCACCCTGGTGCTGGCGATCGGCATGGGGGGCACGCTCACCGCTCTGCGGTGGGCCGGGTACGTGGACAGAAGACTCAGGGCTCGGGGCTGGCTGCTTGCTGCGGTCGGTCATGGTGTCCAGGGACTCGGCTACATCCTCATGGGCATCGCTGTGATGCCCATGGTGATGGCGGCGATGGGCGGCTACTGCCTGTACGAGTGGTGGAACAACGGCGGCGGCGACGGGATGAAGCGTCGGCTGAAGAAGGCGGCGGGCTACCTGGGCTTCGGCCCGGGGCCCGCCCCGCAGGGTACGTGAAGGAGACATGACATGAGGGACTACATCGAGCCCATGTACGGGGTGCTCGGGCAGACCATGATCGGGCTGCGTCGGCAGAAGGGGATGTCCCAGAAGCAGGTGGCGCAGCGGATGGGGGTGCAGGACACCACCGTCACGCACTACGAGCTGGCCAACAACCGTGTGCGTCTGGGCGTCTTCGTCGAGTGGTGTCATGCCCTTGACGTGAACCCTGTGCATGCGCTGCACCTGGTCATGGAGGAGATGAAGGAGGAGGGCGCAGAGTGAAGATCCTGTTGTCCGGAGTGGTGGGCTCGACGGCCTACGGGCTGGCGCACGAGGGCTCGGGCATCGACCGGCTCGGGGTGTTCGCCGCCCCGACCCGGCAGTTCCACGGGCTGAGCAAGCCGCAGGAGTCGGTCGTCGAGAAGGACCCCGACGTCACGATGCACGAGGCGGGCAAGTTCTGCCGCCTCGCGCTGAACGGCAACCCCACGGTGATGGAGCTGCTGTGGCTGGAGGAGTACGAGACGCTCACCCCGCTGGGGCAGGAGCTGATCGACATCCGGTCGTCGTTCCTGTCGGCGTCCCGGGTGCGTAACGCCTACCTCGGCTACGCCACCCAGCAACTCAAGCGGCTGTGGGACCTGGAGGATGTGTCGCTGCGGAAGCGTGTGGCGAAACATGCCCGGCACCTGAACCGGCTGCTGATCCAGGGCTTCGAGCTGTGGTCGACGGGTTCGCTGACGCTCCGGCTCGACCATCCGATGGACGTCCAGTCGTTCGGGACGCAGGTGGCGCTCGGCGACGTGCTGGTGGCAGCGCAGCTGCTGCGGGATTACGAGGCCGCGTTCGACGCCAACCCCTCGGTGCTGCCCGAGCAGCCCGACGCGGGAGCGGTCGAGGCGTGGCTGCACCGGGTGCGTGACGAGTACTACGAGAGGTAGACGGTGAGCGACCGCACCTACACACGGACCGAGATGTCCCGGCTGGCCGCCCTGTCGAGGGCGTACCACGAGGCGCTCGACGACATCGTCTCCGTCCTGGTGCAGGAGTTGCGCCAGGACGAGGACCCCGAGTGGCGGGATGATGTGACCAAGCGGTTCGGTCTGTCCGTGCCGGAGGTGACGCAGTTCCAGGCGGACCACGTCAAGCGGCTGTACTACGGCTACATCCACCGCGCCGGTCTGATGGGTGCACCACAGGTGTATGCCCGCGTGTTGCAGGACATCGAGTTGGGCCGCCTGAAGGCGGGTGATCAACTTCCGGCACGCACCGTGTTCACAGTGAAGTACCACTGCGACAAGAGGACGCACGCCGAGGTGGTGGACCGGCTGGTCAAGAACGGTGTGGTCCATCGCCCTGGTGGCAATGGCGGACCGCTGTTCGTTATGTAGGGAAAGGGGACCGGGTGATGCCCGTGTACGCGCTGTATGTTCCGACCGGGCGTCGCCCGGTCTCCGGGATCGGGATGGAGAAGTTCGCTTCCCGTGAGTTGACCGGCCGGGTGTTGAGGGAGCGCAACGCGACGGGGCGCTCCCGTGCCTTCTACGTCGGAGCGCCGACCCCGAAGGGCTTCTCCGACCGGCCGGTGCGGGAGTTTCCGCTGGCCGACGAGACCGGCTACATGCGGGTGTTCCTGCGGTACGCACGTGACCCGGTGCCCGGCTTGCTCGACCGTCCCGACGAGGAGTGGATCGTCGTCGAGGGCGGTGCGCAGGGGGTGGTGGTTCGCATGCCGTGGTCCGACGGTGACGGCAGTGAAGCGCTGGACGGGGTCGACCGGGTTCACGTGGTGCCCGGCGGTGCGCGGTTCAAGTCCGTCGACTACGAGGTGCGCACCCCGACTACGGTGAAGCCGGTGGCCGAGCCGTGCCCGAGCTGCTTCCTGGTGCCGTCGGTGACCCACCGGTGCAATTGTTCGTGACATGACAGGAGAAGGAGACAGATGGAGCACGGGAAGATGGTCATCAAGTGTGTGCGCTACGGGTGCGGTCGGAGCTTCGAGGCACCGACGATGCGCACGCAGCGGTTCCAGGCGCTGTTCAGGGAGAACGGCTGGAAGCAGCGCGGGTCGGTCGTCGGCACCGTCTACTTCTGCCCGGAGCACGGGAAGGGGAGGTGATGGGCATGCTCAGGCCGAAGCACGACCCCCTGTACCCGGCGCTCGGGATGTTCTTGCGCGGGACGCGGCAGTCGCGTGAGATCACGCAGGTGTCTGTGGCCCGACGGCTCGGGTTGAAGTCGGCGCAGGTCAGCAGTTACGAGCGCGGGGAGACCAGGATTCCGGTCCTGTTGTTCTGCCGGTGGTGCCACCTGCTGAACCTGAATCCCGGCGACACGCTGAACCGGGTGTACGACACGATGGTCCGGCGGTCCGCCCCGTGAACGGCGGAGAGCCCGCCCCGCCGCTGCCCCGGGAGGACATCGCGACCGTGCTGCGAGGGGCGCATCCGGAGATACGGAAGCTGCTGCGGCTGGCGCATGATCAGGGGTTCCAGGTGCTGGCGACCAAGGGCAACCACTACAAGGTCATGACGCCGAAGCACTGGCGGGAGAAGGAGTCGGTGTTCTCGCCGAAGACGCCGAGTGACATCCGGGGGATTCACCGGGTGGCGCGCAAGCTGCGCCACCTCGGGGTGAACATCCCCCACAAATAAGAGGAGACGGATGAGCAGCGCCGAGGACAGGGTCGCCGAGCTGGAGGAGGAGATCGCCAGCCTCAACGAGGAGATCGACGGTCTCAACGAGAAGATCGACGACCTGCACAAGGAGATCAGCGACAAGGACGACAAGATCAGCGAAGTCCGGGGCGTGCTCCAGGACATGGGTGCCACCATCCGCGACGCGGTGGACGACCTGCGCTGAGGCGGGGCGGTAACCAGTGAGGTTGCCGCCACCCGCCTGGAACCTGATAGATATACCGACAGCAGACAATGAAGGAGAAAGAGACGTGAGCTTCACCTACCCCGGACACCAGGCCCCGCAGCCGGAGCCGGGCCCGCAGCGCCGTGGCATGAGCACGGGTAAGAAGGTCGCCCTGTTCGGCTGCCTCCCGGCCGCCCTGGTCGGGCTGCTGGTCGTCGGCGGGTGCACCGCCGTGGTCGGCGGTGCCGTCAACGAGGTCGACAAGGCGGTCAAGGAGGACGCCGCCGACGACAAGCGCGCCCAGGCGAAGGACGTCAAGCTGCTCGACTGCAAGCTCGTGGACGACGAGTTCACGGGCAAGGACGTCAAGGCCAAGGTCAAGATCACCAACAACGGCGACAAGCGCGCCAACTACCTGGTGACCGGCGAGTACCAGGACCAGGACGGCAACAAGGTCGGCGAGCTGCTGGCGTCGATCAGCGACCTGGAGCCGGGCAAGTCGAGCACGCAGAACCTGTCCGGGCTGTTCACCTCGGACCAGTTCGACGGCGTGACGAAGGGGTCCTGCAAGATCCTGGACGTCAGCCGCGACGAGTGGCTGGCCTCGAACGACTGACGAGGCTGAGAGAGTGAGGGGCGTCGGTGTACGACGCCCCTCGTGCTCTCTGTGGAAGGAGACAGGAAGTGGACGACGACGACAAGATCAGATTCCACAACGGGGACACGCTGGACTCGATCCCCGTCATCCGTGACGTGCCGCAGCGGCGGTCCATACCCTGGCGCACGGTGGCCGGGGTGGTGGGGACGGCGGTGCTGGTGGGCACGATCGTGGGGATATCGGTGGGGATGGGCGAGCGCAACCGCCCGCAGGCGGCGACGCCCGATGCTCCGCTCCCGGTGACGACAGCGCCCGTGGCCGCGCCGTCGCCCGTGGTGCCCACGGCCACGATGACCGAGACGGTGACGGCGACTCCGACTGACCCGCAGCCGCAGCCTCCCGTGCAGCAAGCGCCGTACGTCCCGGACTACACGGACGCGGCGATGGAGGAGGTGGTGATCGTCAACACCCCGGACACCGGCGGTGATCCGAGCACCAACTACTGCCTGGCGTACCTGGAGCAGGGGGCCACTCTGCTGGCGAACGCTCCCGGGTACATGTGCCACGACTTCCTGTTCTCGACGCACCCCTCCCTGGAGCAGAGCGTCTTCGAGGAGGTGCCGCCTGCGGAGTGCGGAGACACGCCCGGCGGACGGCTCGCAATCCTGGTCTTCGACCCCGTGTCGTCGTGGGGCGGGGACCCGCTGTACACCTGCCTCCTCATGAACGACGGGGCATGACCACGATCTGAGGGCACCCCCGCCCCCACGGGGGTGCCCTCTTCCTATCTCAAGGAGAGTGACATGAGGAAGCTCGAAGACGTCCCGTACCTGCGGGGTGAGTTCCGCCGGATCGACGAAGCGACGTTCGGCAAGGCGATGGAGAACGTCTTTCAGATGGTCGACGGCGTGGACGAGGCGCGGGCCATGGCCATCGTGGACGCGGTGATCGGCCCCATGCTGCTGATCTCCCCGCCGCCGGGCACCGACGTCAACTCGGAGTGCGGGCACCGGTACTACCACGAGCGGCGCGGCTGGGTGTTCTGCACCAAGAACCACGGACGCAAGGACGACGACCCGGAGTCCCACTCCAACGAGGAATCCTGGCTCGACTGGGACAGCGACATGCCCGAGTTCTTCGAGCGCGCGTTCGCCCCGGCGGCGAAGCGGAGCGGGCGATGAGCAGCGAGACCACCGGCTTCTGGGTGGGTCTGGCAGTGCTGGCCGTGGCAGCGTTCTTCGTGCCCTGGTACATGGGCCTCGACCGCGTGACCGCGTTCGTGATGGGCCTCGGCGTCGCCGTCGTCTACGTCGTGGGCTGCGAGGTCGTGGCGAAGAAGTTCCGGGTCCGCTTCGAGGACGACAGGGAGGACCGGTGAAGAAGTTCAACGACGCCAGCCCCTGGCAGACATCGACCCGGCTGGCCGACGTGTTCGAAGTGGCGCACCGCATCCGGAGGCTGGGCATCCGCGACGTCGTGGTCAACGACGAACTGGAGATCCATTTCCACGATCACCGCCTGCGTGCCGACGTGATGCTGACGCCGGAGCCGTGGTTCGCCAACCAGTGCGGATGGTTCTGGTACGCGCGCATCATGCTCCCGAACGGCTTCTCCATGGGGCCGGTGGGCAGGGGGCGGTGGGTCCTGTACAGCCCCGCGCCCCGTCAGGTGGTGCGCGCCTACCAGGAGGAGGCCCGGTCGTGGTGGGGCCGACTTCCCGTCAAGAGGAGTTCGTGATACAAACAGGTATGGCTACTCGGAACGCCCATACGGTGAACAGGGTGTTGGGGCAGGAGCTGTACAACGCCCGCATCCACGGACGGCGAGGACCAATCAACGTCGGGCTCGCCATCGGCGTCACCCGGTCCACCGTGCTCAACATGGAATCCGCCCGGCAGGGCATACGCATCAGCCAGTTCCTGGACTGGTGCGACTACCTCGGCGTCGACCCCGCAAAGGTCATCGCGAAGGTGGCGGAAAGAACTCGCCCTTGACGGGGCGAGGTTGAAGGAGACAGATGACAGACAGGAAGGAGCAGGAGCTTCGGCTTCTGCTCGATCGGTACGTGAAAATCTCGCAGCACTCGCTGATCAAGCACCTGACGCAGGTGGTCCCGCTCCCGGCGCTGAAGAGGGCGGTGAGGACGTGGCCCCGCAACGAGGAGTGGGACTCCCTCGAAGCGACCCTCGCCAAGATCATGGACGTGGTGTACGAGCCCGTCACGGTGACGCGTCTCCTCAACGAGGAGGGCAACCCGCTGCGACTGGTCGGCCTGGCGGAGGCGGCTCCTCTGGTGGGCCTCTCGCACCGGGCACTGTACGACCTGAGCCTGACGCATGCCGCGTTCCCCGAGCCGACCGTCGTCACCTCGACGGCGCGGCTGTGGGTGGCCGACGACATCGAGTCCTTCTGTCGGGCGCGTCAGCCGGTCGAGGGCTGGCGGCTGGCGAGGACCAGCAGGAAGAAGCTGAGGGAGCAGGAGGGGAGCGTGTGACCGGACAGGGTCAACACAGGGAAGGAGAAGGGGACATGACGAAGACCGAGACCGAGACGGTGGAGCTGACGAACGCTCTGCTTCAGTGCCTGCTGCGCATGACCGGCAACGCGGACACGGAGGCCAAGCGGAACCTCTCCCGGGCGCTGCACGAGACGTGCTGGAACAGGCTGAACCGCTGGGTGATCGAGGTGGACGAGGAGCACATCAAGACCATCCGCGCTCTGATCGTCGAGTACACCGAGAACCACCGGACCCGGGCCATCTGGACCCGGTTCCACAACTACATGTGCCAGCAGTCGGACGTGTACCGGCGGCTGTACCGGGAGGGGGCGGAGTCGTGACCGACCGAGAGAAGTGGACCGTGCCGCCGGGTCTGGCACAGTACGGCACGTACACCAACTACCCCGGGCGGGCCGAGGAGCTGATCAACTCCGACGCCACATACGAGAGCGACGTGATCACCGCAGTCATGGCTTGTGAGACGGACGCGCAGTGGCGTCTCCTCGCCCGCCTGCGCAAGGCTGGACTGCTGCTGCTGCACCCGGAAGACCGGCACGTGCTGTGTCAGGAGTGCAAGCGCGCCTACGACGGCGGATGCCAGGACCGCGAGGCGGGGGCATGAGCGACGAGGAGACCACGGTGATCGACGCACTCGTGGGTGCGGCGCAGAGGACCCCGGAGATCGACGGCATCCTGGTCCGGGCGGTGGAGTCGATGACGGGCTACCTCAAGGAGCTGGACGACGCGCTGTCCGAGGTGCAGGACGACCCGCAGGACATCGGTTCCCGCGTGGCGCGGAGCCTGGTTCTGCGCGGTACGTCCGAGTCGGTTCTGAACCTGGCGTACGAGCGCGTGACGCAGGTGTCCTCGTGAACGAACGCGAGGACTTCATGATGGTGCGCCGAGCTGCCCAGTTCCTCGGCACCATCGCCCAGGACGGGCCCGACGACCCGGTCACCTGCGTTCAGCGGATCATGCTGGCGGCCGGAGCGCGGGAGGTGGACTTCATCCGCCTGTACCGGACGCCGCTCTACGGTGCGGTGATCGATTATGCGTACGCCGTACTCAGTGAGCAGCGGCCGGGTGGCCCGGCTGGTGACTGGGCGAAGGAGACGTGATGGCGGACAGTCCGCGTGAGCGGATGACCAAGGCCGCCGCCTATCTCCGGCAGCTCGCTCGTGATGCGGAGTACAAGGAGGGGCGGTGGTTCGTGGACGTGGCGGTGCTGACCAACAGCATCACCTTCCTCGGGCCGTCGCACGACGTGCTCACCGCCACCTGGCCGCAGGCCGCTCTGGTGGACATGTGTTCACCGGCGTTCGTCCGCATGGTGGCGGACCTGCTTGACGTCGCGGCGCTGAGCGCCTACGACGACGTCGACCACTCCGTCTGCGACAAGGCGGAGTGTTCCATTCTGGCGGCCCTTGAGCTGGCCGACCAGATTCTGAAGGTGAAGGGGACAACGAGGTGAAGAAGACGGTCGCCGCCGTGCTGACGGTGGCGCTGATGTCCGTGGTGCTGGTCGGCTGCGGTGAGGACGACGACAACTGCTACGAGGACGAGGCGGTCGGTACCGGCATCGAGCTGGTGGCTGCGGTCGACGGGAAGTCGGGAGGCTCGTCCGGCGGCAGGTCTCGGGGTGGCTCCAACAACGGCAAGCCGAAGAAGGGCGGTACGTCGGGAAGCTCCAGCGTTGGCGTCGGAGTGGGTGTGGCCGCCGGTGCGGGGCTGTCCGACGACGACTGCGACGACGACGACTGACGTGTCCTTTCTCGACCTGGTCTTCATGGCCATGGTGCTCGGGTGGCTGCTCGGCGTGGGTCTTCTGGCCCACGCCGTGCCGCACTGGGTGTTGCACGACCCGGATCTGCCGGACTTCGTGCGTGTGGGGTTGCAGTTCGCCCCCGAACTCTTCGCTGTACCGATGGCCATCGTCATCGTGGGGTGGCCGATAACCATCCCGGGATTGATCCTGATCTACCGGCGGAAGGAGAAGGGCTGATGAAGGAGTGTCGGGCCACCGTGATGGGCTACTGCCTGCGCGAGGTCCAGGGCGGCACGGTCTGTGACACACAGGCCGGCGAGTGTGTACACGAGGTGCGCCCCGCTCGGCCGCCCGGTCTCGACGACCTGTTGAACCACGTCGCCGAGCAGCTCGAAGACGACGGGAAGGAGTGACATGGAACTGACCATGATGGATGCGCAGACGGAGCGCACGGTGTCGGTCCGGGTGGACGACGGCATCGTTATCAGGTCGGCCCACGACAGGGACATGGTGATCACCCGTATCACCATCAGCTACACCGTCGAACTGGACCGGTGGGTGGCCTGGTCGGCGCTGGTCAGCGGGTACCGGCTCAGGCAGGACGGGACTGTCGGCCTGAAGGAGGACGAGGTGCTGTACTCCAGGCCGGATCAGTTTCCGGGCTGGCTCACCAGGGCGGCCGAGCACTACCGGCCGCAGGGAACGGCTACGTGGGACCCGGTGCCGACGTGCGTACTCGACGTGAAGACCGAGGAGAAGTGATCATGGCCATCACCAAGCTGGAAGTCGAGGGCTTCAGGAACCGGGGCACCGCCGAGTGCCCGTACGGATTCATCACCTTCACCGACGGCCTGCGCATCGGCTACGCGCCGGGCACTGAAGGCTCCAACGAGATCGGTCTGTTCAACGCGAAGCAGCCGTACCTCCGGGAGAAGGAGGGTGCGGAGCTGAGGGCCCGGCACATCGCGCTCGCCACGGAGTTCGTCAAGAACGTCCTGACCCGCAAGCGGTACAAGGTCACCGCCGTCCCCGAGGGCGACAAGTTCTGGGTCGTCACCATCGACGGCCTCCCGCCCACTGTGTCCAACGTGACGCAGGCGCTGCGCGAAGAGGGCGAGCAGCACATCGAGATCATGGCGCGGGACTTCGTCTCGCTGGCCCTGGAGGTCGACGAGCGGTCGTTCGACCTGGACATCGAGGTCAAGCCGGAGGGCGAGTGATCGATAACTGGGACGACTACCTCGATGCCCTGTTCGTCGAGGACCCCAAGACGGGGCACTGGATCTGGCGTCGAGGTCGTGAACTCCGCGACCAGATGACGCCGAAGTTCCGCCGGATGTACGACCGCAAGCAGCGGCAGGTCATGAGGAAGAGCCCCGAGTGGCGGGTGGCCGTCGGCTTCAGTCGCCGGTACGTCGAGGTGACGGCGCGTAAGCACCAGGCCAGGAAGCGGAGGCGAAGGCCGTGAGGGACGACGGGTGGTCCACCTTGGAGGAGTTCCTCAAGGATTCCATGGTGGTGGAGATGCTGCGTCTCTACCAGGAGCAGGTGACATACATCAACACCAGGCGGACAGTTGAGGTGACGGCCCGCAAGCACCGGGCCCGCCGCCGCAGGCGGAGGAAGTAGCAGAGGAGACAGCGACATGGCCACGGCACGAGAGCGAATGCACACCGCCTTCTGTCCAGAAGTCGGAGGCGGCCCGAAGTGCGACGAGTTCGACGACAGGCTCAACCAGGCGATCGAGGACCGCGTTCACGCCGAAGCCGAGGCGTTACGGGAACGGGCGCGGCAGATCGAGGACGAGTACGGACACCTGCACGGCGAGGTGTACAAGTGGGAAGTGCACGGGGCGAGGATGCTGCGCCGCGCCGCCGAGGCCATGGACCCCTACGACAACGTTCCCGGCACCAAGATCATGGTGCGCAAGTCGGACGGCAAGTACGTCCGGCCGTGAGGGTAGAGTGATCGGGCCGCCGCCGGGTTCCATGCCCGGCGGCGGTCGCGTAAGAAGAAGGAGACAGTGACATGACAGTGCTCAGCCCGGGTCAGGCCAGGGCGCTCGAACAGATCCGCGACTGGTACAACCGGCAGCCGAGGAACTGGGTGCACTGCCACGGCGGGTCCGACTGCCCTCCCTTTCCGCACACGCACGGACAGGGCATCGCCCCGATCCGCGCGCTCGGCGGACTGGCGGGCACCGGAAAGACCACCCTGATGAAGCAGCTCGACCTTGAGATCGAAGGCGAAGCGGTCTTCGGAACGCCCACACACAAGGCGGCGAACGTCCTCCGCAGGAAACTCGGAGGCAAGCAGGCCGAGAGGGTACGCACCTACCACTCGCTCGTCTACCAGATGATGCCGGTGTACCGGTGCTCGATCACCAACCACTTCGTCTCCGCTCTCAAGGACAAGTGCGCGTGCGGCATGCCCGACGCGTGCGAGTGCCCGATGTCCTTCCTGCCCTGCGGTACCGGCGCACCGCACAACTGTCAGGTGACACAGGAGCTGAAGAGCGAACGGCGCAAGCACCTCGGTGGGCACCGGGACATCGTGATCATCGACGAGTCGTCGATGCTCTCGAAGGAGCACGTCGAGGACATCCGCAAGTACGGGGTTCCTGTGCTGCTGGTCGGCGACCGGGGCCAACTGCCCCCGATCAAGGACCCGATGAACCCCTGGACGATGAACCCGGACGACGAGCTGACGGAGATTCACCGGCAGGGTGCCGACTCCGGAATCCTCCAGGCCGCCTACGAGGTGCGCATGAAGGGCAGGCTGCTGCGCCCGGCGTACGGCAGTCCCAAGCCGGACACCGTGCTGATGAGGCGGAGCGACCCCGGTTTCCCCGACCTGCTGAAGCGGTTCGAGAGGCTGGTGAAGCGCGACGACCCCGGGGTGGACGGCGCACTGATCGTCTACACCAACGCCCTGCGTGCCGAGTTCAACCGTGCGTACCACGGTGAGGGCCCGGTGCGGGAAGGTGACCGGGTGGTCGCACTCGGCGGGCAGGCGTACCCGGTCGACGTGGTCGAGATGACCGACGACGGCACGAAGTTCCGGCTCCTCGGTCAGATGGTCACCGCCCACAACGGGATGACCGGCGAGGTGACGTACGTCAAGCATCGCGGGATCGTGACGGAGATGGTGGTCAAGCTCGACGATCACCCGCTGGCGAAGCCGGACGCTCCGGTCCACATCTACGTGGGCGCGTGCCCCACCGCTCAGTTCGGGGCGGAGCGGGATCTGCCGTTCAACTCCCCGGAGCGCCCCAGGCACTCACATCCGTGGGATTATGCGTATGCGCTGACCGCGCACAAGGCGCAGGGCTCGGAGTTCTCCAAGATCATAGTGGTGGACCAGCGCCCCCACCCGCAGATGTACCGCCAGTGGATGTACACGGCGATCACGCGAGCGAAGGAAGCCGCAGTGATCGTCGACTGGTTCAACTGAACAGCGCAGAAGGAGACAAGCGTGAGTGACATGCTTCCCGCGAAGACGGTGGTCCTCGTGACCCCCGACAGTCAGGTCCGTGGCCCGGCGTACCGGGCGCAGATCGTCGGCTACAACCAGGCCGGTACCCGGTACCACGTCGGGGCCGAGCTGACCCCCGGCGTGTTCGCCCGGGGCGGGTCGTGGGCATCGCCCGCCGAGGTGCGTCCCGACCCGCTGACCGTGGACAGGCTGACGTGATCGACGACGTCTACGGCATGGAGTACGGCGACTGGGAGGACCCGGTCACGCACATGGTGATCACCATGTGCACAGGCTGTGCGCTGTGCGCTCCGTGGGAGGGCAGGTCGTACGAAGCTATCCGTGCCGAGCGTATCCATCAGGTCGCTGCCTGGCGGAGCGTGGGCGGGTAGCCGGAGGAGAGGGGCCATGGGCAAGGAATTGTTGAACAGCGAAACGGTCCGTCGTCGCAGGGAACTCCTGCACGACCCTCACGTATCGCTGGCTCGGTTCCCCCGCATCATCTCCGATGCCGAGCACAAGGCGCTCATCGGAGCGGCGCGCGGGGAGATGGTGGAGCAGACCGCCCGGCGGCTGGACCTTTCGGTTGACACGGTGAAAACTCAGCGGTCGATGGCGCTTCGGCGCATGGGGGTCGCTACCGTTGCGCAGGCCGTCGGTCTGGCTGTGATGGCGGGCTGGATCACGGAAGAGGACATCAAGAAAAAGAGGAGGGAGGACCAGGTGGCGCGATGGCAGTTCGACGCGGACAGGAGCGACCCTCTGACGGCGCGGAGAATCCCCGTCACATCGAACGAGCCGATGTGGGGCTACTTCGTGGCGTTCGACAAGGCGAGCCCACGACGTCCTGCGGAAGCCGACGTGCGGGCGATCCAGTCCTTCATCGCGGAGACCCGCCGGGACTGGGAGATGCTGATGCGGGAGGCGGGCATAGCCCACCATCCGTTCGACTGGTTCCCCGGCTACAACACGGTGGTGCTGCACAAGTACGCAGCCCGGGACTGGGGCTACCGGACGCGGCTGCGTTCGGGGAGGTCTCTGTACCCGCCGCCGCCGGAGAGGCGGACGCGTGCGCATCGCCCCAAGACGCTGGTCGAGGTCATGGACCTCGTGCGCACCAACCCGCACACCGGGCGGGTCAGCGAGGAATGGGTCCTCTGGAAGATGCGGCACCCAGAGGTGTTCGGGGAGTTCGAGGCATAGGAAGGTGACATGAAGGGAGACAGGGCATGATGCCCACGCAGGAGCAGGTCCACCACACGGGTGAGGAGCGGTACGAGGTCGTGCTGACCTACACCGACGACCAGGTGGCGGAGGTGGCCAAGCTGACCCGGGACGGGCAGATCGTGGTCGACACGGTCTACCTGGTCTACACCCGCAGGGTCGGGGAGTCCTGGCAGCGCTACACCAACGGACGCTACGGCAGCCGGGCCGAGGGGCACGAGAAGATCGAGAACGGCAGAGGGGCCGTCGGCCCGCGCCGGTCGAGGCAGGTCTTCACCAGCACCCTCGGCGAGGTCTGCACCTGGACGCAGCACCTGCCCGGCCTGCGCCTGGCGATCGAGGACGTGGAGTCCAAGCGCCCGGCGTGAGGCGTCTGGTGTACATGTGTCAACTTAACCGGCATGTAGGCGAGTTGGTTGACATGTATGTCCGAACGGCTGCTAGTGTGTGAGCAACTCGTCGGGGGACGAGAGCCGAAGGAACCACACGGAACACTCAACGGTCACGTGTGGGGATGTCCCCGTCTGTGTCACGGCAGGCGGGGAACATCGGAGCGTCTGCCGGGTAACAGCGGCAGGCATCTGGAAAGCCGAGACAGTGGACAATGTTCTGAACCTGCGTTCTGGACCCAGTCTGTTCCACGTCAGCGTCACGGCGAGCCCGGTTCGAGTCCGGGCGCTCCGACTGCCACTCGCGGACAGGGGCCGCCGAGGGGCCAGCACCACCTCGAAGATTGCTTGAGGTCATTGAGGGTGGGCCCGCCCAAGATGTGCGAAATGGGCCTGGAGAGCCGGACCTGAGCGGTCGATCCCCCCTCGCCGCTCGGGAGGGACGCCCTGTGGTAAGGGTGTGCGGGTTCAAGTCCCGTCCGGCTTACGACCGTTCTCTCTGCTCCTGGCGGTGCAGGGGACGGACAACGCGCACCCGTCGCCGATCGGGTGCGCGTTTTGTATATCGAGAAGGCGACATCTGTGAGAGTTACTCACGCGGCTAAGGGTCTTATTGGTGCCCTTCACACAACGCCGTGGTTTTATCCCTTGGGGACCGGCCTTTTCCTGGTCCTCGTAGCGGCCGGTTTCTGCTACACGGCCAGCAAGTTCAGCAAGTCCTTCGAGAGCGCCGACGGGTGCCTTGTGCTACTGCTCGGTCTGGTCGGATTCGTCTTCGGGGCGGCGGGGTTCATCTGTGTGTGCCTCGGCCTCTTCGGGTGGTTTTGAATCACGGTAGCGAGGGTGATTTTTCCGGCTGTGGGTGCGAGAATTCATGACCGACAGACAGGCGAAGGAGAGACGTGAAGCAGAATTACATCAACCACATAGCTCTGGCGCTTGATGCCAGTTACTCGATGAGAAGGCTGGCCGACAAGGTCGTCAAGGTGACCGACGACCTGGTGCAGTTCCTCGCGAAGAAGTCCAAGGACGACAACGAGGAGACCCGCATCACCGTCTACTCGTTCTCCAACGAGGTCGAGTGTCACATCTGGGACATGGACGTCTTCCGTCTGCCCAGCATGAAGGGGCTGTACCAGATCAAGAGCAGCACGGCGCTGGCCGACGCCGTTCACCAGGTCATCGACGACTTCGCCACGGTGCCGGAGCAGTACGGCAAGCACGACTTCATGGCGTACATCCTCACCGACGGCGAGGAGAACGTCAGCCGGGGGCGGCGCGGCCGGACAGGCGGCTTCGGCCGCGTGCCGCTGAGCGTGCACCAGGAGGAGCTGACCAAGCGGCTCGACGGGCTTGCCGACAACATCACCATGCTGGCACTCGCCCCGGACGAGCGTTCCGCCCAGCACATGTACGGCTTCGGCTTCGCCAAGGGCAACGTCGCCCTGTGGGACGCCTCGACTGAGGCCGGTCTGGAGCAGGCCGTCGAGCGGATCAAGACGGCGCACACCACCTACGTCGACACCCGTACCCGGACCGGTCTGCGGGGCACCAAGAGCGCCTTCGTGGTCGGCGAGAACGTGGACGCCTCGGCCATCAAGGCGGCCAAGCTCACGCCGCTGCCGACCGCCGACCGGAAGATCGTGCTCGTCGCCAAGACGCGGGGTACGGAGTCCATCTTCTTCGAGAAGGACGTCAACCGGCCCACGAAGAAGCGTCCCGTCCCGGACCGGGCGTGGCACGTGGAGATCAAGCCGTTCGTGGACGCCGCCTACCCGCCCTACCGGGTCGGCATGGCGTACTACGAGCTGACCAAGCCCGAGCGCGTCACGGCGGACAAGCAGATCGCCGTGGTCGACGTGAACGACAACCAGGTGTACGTCGGGGACGGTGCCCGGCAGCTCCTCGGCCTGCCCTCCGGGCAGTGTCGGGTGAAGCCGACGCTCAACCCCGGCTACAAGATCTTCGTCGAGTCGACGTCGCTGAACCGGCACCTCCGTGTCGGCACCCAGCTCCTGCTTCTGACGAAGTGACGTGACGGTGTGGGCCGTGGATCGCCACGGCCCCGCCATGAAGGAGAAGAATGATCAACTACGTGACGGGTGACGCCACCCAGCCGCAGGGTGAGGGCGCACGCCTCATCGCCCACGTCTGCAACAACAAGGGCGGCTGGGGGAGCGGGTTCGTCGTCGCCCTGTCCCGGCGCTGCAAGACGCCGGAGATGCAGTACCGGGAGTGGCACCGCAACGGCACCTGGAGCACGGTGCCCTTCGAACTGGGGTACGTGCAGCTCGCCGACTTCACCGAGCCGGATGTCAAGGTGGTCAACATGATCGCCCAGGACGGCATCCGACACAGTCCGAGTGCCCCGCCCGCCATCAACTACCCGGCACTGCGGCAGTGTCTGGACTATCTGGGGCGAGGCGCTACCTCCTGGTGTGAGGTGACCGGCGTCGTGCCGTCCATCCACATGCCCCGCATCGGGTGCGGTCTCGGCGGCGGCGACTGGTCCGTGGTCGAGGAAGCCATCCTCGCGACCTTGGTCGACATCTACGGCCTGTCCGTCACGGTGTACGACCTGCCGCAGTAACAACAACAAACGAAGGAGACAGTTCATGCACAGCCTGAGCAAGAGCGACGGAACGTACCCCCTCTACCAGTTCGTCAACGAGGACCCCGGCCAGCCGGTCGACGGCACCGGCGTGCGGGTCCTCAAGTTCGGCCTGCGGTGGGAGCCGCTGAAGAGTGAGCGCAAGGGCCTGATGGGATGGGCCGACAAGAAGAAGCGCGAGCTGGACGGCACCACCGACCCGGCCGACTGGGACGCGGGCGCGGTGTTCCTCACCGACGGCGACCCGAAGAAGTACATCGGCTTCGACAACTTCGAGCCGTTCAAGGACGAGGCCACCACCGAGGAGCGCCTGGCCGCCCGGCACTCCGGCGACAGCGTGCGCGGTGCCGGTGACGGCGACGACGAGTCCGTGGAGCTGGACCTGCCGAACATCCCCCGGCGCTACGACAGCGTCCTCCTGATCGGCGGGGCCGCGAAGAAGGGCTCCTCGGTCGACGCCGTCCGCGACGTGAAGGCCACCATCTACGACGGCTCCGGCGGCGCGTTCGAGGCGGTCGGCGAGTACGAGCCGTCGCTGCTCGGCACCCGCCGCATGCTGGCCATGGCCCGGCTCGACCGGGACAAGGGCACCGGGCTGTGGTCCCTGCGCATCGTCGGCGAGAGCTTCGACGTGACGCCCGGCGACTTCCGCTCCGTGCTGCGGGGTGCGCTGAACGTCAGCTAGACCTGGGGCCCGACCGCTACGGTGGTCGGGCCTCTCCCTTCTGGAAGGAGACATGAGACATGGGACTGACTGCGTCCGCCGAGCGGCTGGACCAGCACCTGTTGCCCTACATCGCTTCTGTGCAGGCGATGTACCCCGACCGCCTGCTGGCGCGGGGACAGATCTGCAACATGGCCGCTGACCTGTTGTCGGTGTCACGGCAGGTGGTGCTGGCCCGGATCACCGAGGCGATCACCAGCGGGAAGCTCATCGAGGTGCGCCCCCGCGCGGACTGGCTGGTGACGCTGCCCGAGGGTGACGACCTGCCCGACCTGTACGCGGTGCCCAACCCGACGAGCAAGGCGACGTACGACCTGAGGGCCGACGCGCCGTTGTCCCGGGGCGCGGGAGGGAGCAGCTTCCTCCTCACGCCGGACGGCCTGCGGGAGCTGCTGGCGCTGACGCGCATGCGGTACGGCCTGCCGGAGCCGGACGACATGAAGCACTACACGCCGGTCATCGAGCGCCGCCTGCGCCCGGACGACTACAAGCGTCTCCGCATGGTTCTGATCCAGAAGTACCCGGAATCCCTGACGGCTGCGCAGCCTGATGACATCCTCGACGAGATGCTTTCGGTTCTCCGACTGAAGGCCCCGCACCGCTCGTAATCCCGGCAATATGAGGGGCGATGGGTACAACAGGAAGACACCGGACCATAGACCACATAACGTGGCATGACCGTCCTGTCGTCGCCCCGTGTATCTACGGGGTGGCGACCATGGCGATGGGGGCCATCGGGTACGCATTCGGCTTTCTGCTGACGGACGCGATCCGGCACGGAATTGCCGCTTCCCTGTTCCTGAATGGCCTCCTCGTGCTGTACCTGCGGGCGTGTCACGCGGAAGCAAGGAGAATTCATGTCCGAGCAGATTGACATCACCCCCTACAGCAAGCGCTTCGACTCGGTGTGCGGTCGGGCGAGGAACAGGGCAGCGCACTCGGAGACGCCCGAGCGGTTCCTGGCCATGTTCCACGCCGAGCTGTCCAGGCTCCGGCGTGAGGGCATGGCCAGCACCCTTGACCAGGCACCGGACTGGCTCGACCCGACGCACCTGGCGGCCGAGATCGAGGCGCTGGCGGCGACACGGGCCATGCGGAACTGGGGGACGGCCAAGGGGCTGTGCCTCACCCGCCGGGCGAGGCACCAGGCGCTGGCCGCGTAAGCTCGCCTCGCAAAGACACGCAAGGAAGGAGACAGCTGTGAGTAATTGGGAGTCCAGTGGGGAGCCGACCCACGCGATCCCGCCCAACCTGGAGCGTTGGCTGATCGAGGGCAAGAAGTGGATTGACCGCCGCGCGGCCCTGAAGGCGACGATCATGGTCTCGACTGGCAGCGCGCAGCGCAACCAGGAGGACATGGACGAGATCGACCGGGAGGCGGCATCGATCCTGGAGGAGATCGTCGAGGCCGTCGAGGAGTCCTGGGGATTCGCCCGGTCCCCGAAGGAGGTCGAGGCGTGATCTTCAAGGACATGGGACGCATGGTCCTGGAGGTCACGATCACGTCACGCCTCGGCGACCGGGTCGGGGAGTACGACATCGCGGGCCTGGTCAAGGGGTACGTCGAGCAGTTCGGCTTCGTCGACCTCGGCACGATCGAACCGGCCGACTTCGAGGCGCTGGCCGACCGGCACAAGCTCAACTAGCGGTGGTGGCCGGGTATTTGTGTGATACGGATGCCCGGCTACGCCGTATGTGTGTTAAGTTTCGGCCAGCCGGAGAAGAGACAGTGATGGAACGAGACATAGACAGCCTGGCGGAGCACAACAAGTACCTTAGTGAGCGGCTCCGTGAGGCGCGGCAGGAGTCGGCGAACCTCCGTGAGGAGGCGATCCGCTGGCAGAACCAGGCGGAGAACCATCACCGATCCTGGATGCGCCTGCACAGCGCCCTGAACCTCGTCGTCTGGGATGCCCAGCAGGTGATGAGGGACCACGATGCCAGCTCGATCTACCAGCAGCTCACCGAGGAGCGGGAGAAGGTCGCCCAGCTCCTCGCCAAGCGCCAGCAGTGGCGCGACCACGCCCGTCGAGCCACCACCGCCAAGGCGGAGGAAGCGCAGCGGGCGCGGGAACTGGACGAGCTGGTCGAGGAGCTGCGGAAGAAGCTCGTCGAGGCCACTGAGCAGCGAGACAGGGCAGCCGCACAGGCTGAGCAGGTCGTCGCTGATCGGGACGCTCAGCTGGAGCGCTACCGCCAGTGGTGCGAGTGCTGGAACAAGGGCGAGGTGGCGGCCATCGAGGTCATCGCGGGTATCACCGCTGACCTGGGCGGCAGCATCATGCCGCACGTCAGTGAGATCGAGCGGCGACATGCCGTCGAACACGCCAGGACGCTGTCGCTGATGAACGAAGCCACCGACCAGCTCTGCGACATCGTGAAGCTGCTGGCGGCGGAGGGGGTCGACCTGGTCAGCACGCCCCTTCAGCTGGTCAAGGACTACATCCAACAGGTGAGGGGCCGCGAGGCGGCGGCCGACGAAGACAGGGGAAGGTGACGTATGCCGGGAATCGCACCGGCGAAGGTCCAGCACATGGCACTCAGGATCACGCGCAGCATGAAGAGCGAGTGCGTGCCGTTCTGGGACGAGAAGAGCGGTGGCTGGGTCATCGAACTCGACGAGTCCCTCGAATGCAGCGAGCTGCTCCACGAGCTGATGCACCGCGAGACGGGGGAGTGCTACTGCTCCTGCACGGCGGGACACAACAGCAAGGTGCGGATCACGTTCCGCCGTGGTGCCTACCGGCAGGGACTGCGCCCGTGGCGGGACAGCTGCCGTCTGCTGGTCGACGACGTCATGGACGTGGTGGTCGACGTCAACGCCATCATGTCGCTCCTGGCCAAGCCGACCAACCCGCAGGGTGACGGCAAGGCGGCGAGCGAGGCGTCCGGTAGCAACAAGCAGCAGATGGCCGTCAAGAAGACGACGGTCATCCGCGTCTGAGTGAAGGAAGGAGACATGACGGAAGCCCGATACAGGGTCGTCTTCGAGACGGACGACCCCCGGCAGGCGCTCTGGTTCATCAGTCTGATGCGCCGGGCCGCCGACCGGTCCACCACGCACAAGGACCGACGGTTCTGGCGGGCCCTGGGCAACAAGATGGTGGCACAGTGCCAAGGGCTCGACCTCGACGGCCGCAATCAGGTCAAGAGACCGCCGGACGACGACGAAGTGGCGCTGCGCCGGGTCATCAACGGCGACGGACCGTACCCGGTGCTCTCCCGGATGGACGCGCGCCGGGTCATCATCCACTTCATGGACCGGCTCAGCGCTCGCGAGTTGGGTGAGCGCCTGTATGTCGACCACCGCACGGTCGTGCGGTGGCGTAAGGAGTACGCAAGGGGGGAGTGGGCCAAGCATGGGCTCTAGGAATGAACGCATCAGTAGCGCTGAGGCCACCGTTCTGGTGCGGCTGGCGGCGACGACGAACGGACGCTGGGAGTCGGGAGAGCGCCCTCTGTGGGAGAGCCGGTACTGGACCCTTCGGCTGCTCAACATCCTGGCAGGCAAGGGGATGGTGACCGAAGTGGTGATCGACGAGACCTACGAGATCACCCGCGACGGACTGCGTCGGAGCAAGAGCCTCTGACGCCCTGATCCGAGGGCCCCTTCCTGTTTGAGGTGAGTGGAACGTACACTTCACCGGACAAGTGAGGGCTCTAGCACGTAGCTTGACATTGCTGCGTGGAAAGAATGCAGTCTGCTTCACGGCTGTGCACAACGCACACCAGGGAGACTGCTCTGGAAGGAGACAAGAATGAGCGTGAAGAGTGCCATGGTGGATGGCGTCGAGTACGAGGTGGCCCCGATGGACCCGCCTCAGGCGGACAGGCCCTCCTCCGAGTACTGGGTCATCACCCCCGAGGTGGCGCGCAACTGGCTGCGCTACAACGCGAACAACCGCAACCTGCGCAGGCGTGCCGCCAATGACATCGGCCGCGACATGATGAGCGGCAACTTCGACGTCAACGGTGAGACGCTGAAGATCTCCCGCCCCCTCGTCGAGGGTGAGGTCGAGGACGTCCCGGCCGGACGCGTTCTCTTCTTCGACGGGCAGCACCGGCTGGAGTCGATCGTCCGGACGGGTCAGTCGATCGTCACCCTGGTCGCCTACGGGCTGGCCCCGAGCGCCCGCAAGACGGTGGACGCCGGTGTGCTGCGGTCCACCGCCGACGTGCTGCGCATGGGCGGAGAGGGCAACGCCATGATCCTCGCCTCCGTGGTCCGCCTGGCGTACCTGTGGGACTCGGGAGACCGGAAGTTCTCCGGGAACTTCAAGCCCACCCGCTCCGAGTGCGAGATCCTGCTCAAGCGCAACGGCTCGCTGCTGCGCCGGTCGGCGGAGAAGGCCGCTTACGTCCGGGGCAAGTTCAAGCCGCTCCCCCAGTCGGTGACGGCCCTGGCCTTCTACATCCTGTGCCAGGTCGACGACTCGATGGCGGTCGAGTTCTTCGAGCGACTGCGGGATGGCGCGGGTCTGGAGACCAACCACCCGATCCTGACGCTGCGGAACCAGCTGATCAACGAGCGGATGGAGAAGCGGGCCGTCCCGCGACACCAGCAGCTGGCCTACGTCATCCGGGCGTGGAACGCCTGGCGCGAGGACCGGCCGCTGAAGCGACTGACCCAGTCGGCCGAGGACCCGGTGCCGAACCCGGTGTAGCAATCGGCGAGCGCCGGGGCGCTTCGGTGTCCCGGCGCTCGCCGGAGGGGCGTGAACATGACAGCAGTGTTCTGTGTGCTGATAACCGGCAGCCGTGACCTGACGGACCCGGAGCCGGTCTATGCCACCCTGGACGACTGCCTCGCCTTCGCCCTGAGCGAGGGGTACACGCTGCTGTGCGTACGGCACGGTCATTGCCCCGGCGGCGCGGACAAGTTCGCCGACGACTGGGGCAGAACGATGGAACGGAACGGCTACCCGGTCATGGTCGATGCGCACCCTGCGCAGGACCATCCCACGCAGGACTTCGGCCCGTGGCCGGGGGCCGGTCCCCGTCGTAACGACTACATGGTGGGGCTCGGGGCACACGAGTGCCACGCCTTCGTCGGTCCGTGCACCTCTCCTCGCTGTCGGCGGCCAGGTCTTCACGGCAGCCACGGTGCGTCGGGATGTGCTGATCTCGCAGAGAAGGCGGGCATCGATACCCATAGGGTGGAGCTGTGGAAGGAATCCTGACAGCGGCCGGACAGCTGGCACACGCATCCGAATTCAGGTTCGACTTCTGGCGGACGCGTGAGGGTGAGCATCGGTACTTCGTCGTGCGCCGGGGAAGCGGACACAACGACGGTCGGTGGGCCATCTGCAACGGCAACGCGGGTGCTGCGTACTGGGACGGCAGTGAGTGGGACGACAACCTCCGGGGTCCGAGTGCCTACCGCTACGACCTGGACGACGCCCTGCTGATGACCAAGCAACTGGCGTTCGAGGAGAACCAGCGCTACGTCGCTCTCCTCGAAGCCAAGTACCCCGGGCAGATCCGGGGGAGCTACCTGGACATGGCGTCCAGAGGGGGAGGAGACAGTGTCTGAGCCGACGTACCCGAAGGGGTACACGATCAGCGTCTATCTGCCGGGTGGGGTGACCAACGAGCAGGTCGACAAGGTCATGAACCACATCTCCGAGGGGGTGTTCGGCGACCTGCTGGCCGAGCGAGGTCAGTGGGACCCGCTCATCGTCGGCCACAAGGGCGACCTGCTTCAGGTCGACCACGAGGGGCACGACTGCTGCCCGCCCCACGTCTACTTCTCCACGTCGTGCTTCCACGGAAACCACGACTACTGCCAGTCCGAACGCGGCCTGATCGGGATCAAGACACCGGCCGTGTGCAAGTTCTGCGAGGCCCCGTGCGTCTGCCGGTGCCACGCGGATCGTGAAGGTGACAGCGTTGACGAGGTGAATACCGCTCCGTCAGCATCGGAAGGAGAAAGCTCCTATGAAGGAGCCGCGTAAGAGGGAAAAATGGTGACCGTACTCCTGCTGCTGATGTCCATGTGCGTCAATGTCGTTCTGGCGGTCGCACTGTTCTACAAGCGGCAGGCGAGGAACTGGGTGGCCGGAATGAAGGACGGGGAGGCGTCGTCCTCCCTGGTCTTCCACCGTCCCGAGTTCCGTCGGTTCGTCCTCAACCGGAAGATCGACGTGACGGGGATTTCCGGCACCGGCGTCCGGGTCGAGGGTGTCGTTTTCAGTGACGGCTATGCCGTGTCCCACTGGCTTGACATGCCCCCGATGAACGAGCCGAAGACGGAGGTGTGGCACAACCTCGGTGTCGATCCGCTGCTCAAGATCAGCGGACACAACGGGGCGAGCGAGCTAGTGTGGATCGACGGTACGTGATACCTTCAACGCGAAGGTGACAGGAGGAAGTTGACATGAGCGACAACCCCACGAAGAAGCAGCCCGACTCCACCGAGGACGTCCGGGAGATGCGCAAGCGGGACGCCGACCGTCTCGCGCGGATGACCGCGCAGGACGTCGCGTCCACCGTCGTGGCGAACACCGTGATCTCGGTGAGCACGCCGTCCCCGTCGAGCTGCGACACCTCGTCGTCCTCGTCGAGCGGCGACTGCTCGTTCTAGTCTCCCAGCCGACCCGTTACGGCTGGGACGGGCAGCACCTCAGGGCCCCCAGCCCGGAGGTGGCGGTGAAACCGGCGACGCCCCGGTGCCCAACGGCGTCACAAGGACACGTAGCTCAGGGGATAGAGCGCCGCTCTCCTAAAGCGGATGCGCAGGTTCGAATCCTGCCGTGTCTACGATGGGCTTGCCATTACCGTGTCCGGGGAGTGACCCCGGCTTGACCCCTCACGGGAGAACACACGGGGAGCGAGGGCAAGGTGTCGGGAGGGGTACCCCGACTGCGTCAGCGGCGTCGTTCGTTCGTGACTCCTCCGATCGACCGGCGCTTCGGCCAGACCGGTCGGCATCCACCGGTGACGCGAAAGGATGCCACTGGGGAGGAAAGGGCAGTGTGCCGGTTCGATTCCGGCCGTGACGATGGATCGCGGGCTGGTGACCCGAAAGCGGAGCCGTACGGGAAAACCGAGATGCAGTGCTCCGGCTGGGTGGGTTCGACTCCCACCCCTCCCACGCAGGGTGCGCCAAAGATGTCTGCCGTCGGGGTGGACGCGCACAGAATCCCCGGCACGGGCACCCGTACACGTGAACGAGTACGAGTGCCCTTTGTTGTATCATGATCATGATCGACAACGGGACAGGGGAAATGAAAAAGTACGTACGAGGCGTCGTTGCAATCGGCGTCTTTTTTGTTGTCACGGGTTGTGCGTCCGGTGTCGTAAGTGACAAGCGGGCCCCCGGTTCCCCCGGGGAAAAGACCTTTCAGATACAGGTCGAAAACAACAAGCCATTCGGTCCGGATCGATGGTGGATAACCGTCAACCGGGACGGCTGGCGTGCCTGCTGGATCGACGATGTGTGGCCGGAGTGTGAGGTTGACGGGTCCTCTTGATCCTGCGTAGCCTCATGACAGGAAGGTGATAGTGATGGTTCGTGGTGTGTTCGGCGTGTTCGACGGCGTCGACTGCATCGCCGAGTTCGGCGACGACGTCAGCGCGGAGGAACATCGGGATGAGGTGCTGGAGCTGCACATCCCCGAGGGGTTCCGCTGTTCGGCGTACGACGACCTCGCGGTGCGGGAGATACCCGAGGGGTACGACCAGATGCGGCGACTGAGGGACAAGCTGCGCGTGTCGAGGAACCAGGATCTGACGGTGTCGTCGGCGCTGGAGATCCTCCGGGCGGCGCAGCAGGAGAGGGCGGTGCGGGGTCGTGCCACGCGAGTGTGACAACGACGACTGCGAGTACGAGACCTTCGTCGATGACAAGGGACGCGGTCGTGCCAGGTGGGTCCACGCCGAGGAGTGTGAGGGCCCCGTGATCTTCGAGCGGGAAATTGTGAAGGACCCGCCCCGGGGGAGTTTCCTCGCCTTCATGCTGGGTCAGGAGTAGGGGTTGGCCAAGGGATAACAGAAGTTTCATGGTGAAAACACTCGCGTGCTCTCACCGAAGCGGAACGATCGACTTCTGTTACCCTTCGGTCAGGAAGTGAGAAGGAGTCCATGGCCTCGTGCCTCCGGTGCGACGCCGGGAAGCGAGAGGAAACAGGAAAAACTCCTGGAGACGGAGAGAGAGATGACGATGACAGTGACTGAAAGCAACTCGCCGGGCACATACGGCAAGATCGTCGTGAAGGACCAGTCCGGGCCACTGGAATTCGTCGGTGAAATGGTCGCCGATCTGTCGTGGACCTACGAAATCGCGGACACATACGGTCACAAGCGGTGGACGGACCTCACGCTGTACCGGGTGCGAGAGCCTGACTCGGAGTACATGTACGTGCTCCAGGTGGTCGGCCGGAGCGTCCTCTACCACCGCACCGGAGGCCCGTGCCGCAGCGGCATCAACCTGCCGGTGAGCATGGTGATGCGCGACGAGGAGCGGTACCGGGAACTCAAGGCGTGCCCGGACTGCAACCCGAAGGATCTCGACTACCTTGAGGAGTCCGAGTCCGTCGCCGTCGAGGAGGATCTCCCGACCCTCCACCGGTGCCGCACCGCGCGGGAGTTCGTCAACGTGATGAACGACCGGATCAGCCGGGAACGCAACAAGAACGGCCTGAGTATGAAGCTCCTGAAGGTCGCGTCGGCGGTGGACCCGAACATCGCGGCGGAGCAGGTGAAGACAAGGCGGCTTTAGTGCACGCACCCCGGGGAAGTACGACAGACGACATAGCCAACATCCTCTGGCGCGGCGATGCTCTCGTCGTGTCGGAGGGCGGTGGTTGGAAAGATGACACGGCGCGGAAGCTGGCGGCTCACTACGTGAAGCGTCGGCTCGAAGAGAGCGCCGACGACATGGCACTGATACTGAACATGCTCGGTCTGCCGGAGGTGGTTCCGGACGTGACCGACGAAGAACGTGACCTGTGGGGCAAGGGTTTGGTCCCGTCTCCGAGGGAACTCGGGGAGTAGGGTCCCCTGACGCCGCCCGTCGAGCATCCCCCCGCTCGGCGGGCGGTTCCCGTTTCTGGCTCAGGTTGACAGGCCGGGTTGACGAGGGTACAATCTCCCATCCGGCGAGATCCGGTGTTATCTTCCTGCTCTGAGGCAGGAAGGCGGACATGTGACATCACCACTCGCTGACGTGAGCCTTCACCTTGTCGAGAGCATCGACGACGCGATGGCGCTCAAGCGCTGGCTCGGCGAACGACGCGATGGCGTCGTCGCCTTCGACACCGAATCCGGCGGGCTCTCGCCGTGGAAGACCGACCTGCGCATGGTGCAGTTCGGAGACAAGCGCACCGGCTGGGCTGTGCCGTGGGAACGGTGGGGCGGCGTCGCCCTGGAGATCTTCCGCTCCTACGAGGGGGAGTGGGCCGCACACAACGGCATCCACGACTGGAAGTTCCTCTCTGTCAAGGCCGGGTACGACGTGCCGTGGGAGCGGATGCACGACACCCTCACCATGGCCCGAATAGACGACCCGTCCCGGGCCAACGGGCTGAAACCGCTGGGCAGTTCACTCATCGACCGGCGTGCCGTGGCCGGGCAGAAGGCTCTCGACGAGGGCATGAAGGCGAACCGGTGGACCTGGGCCACGGTCCCCATCAACTATCCGCCGTACTGGATCTACTCCGCGCTGGACCCCGTGATCACGGCGCACCTGTACGACCACCTGGCCCCCCGGGTCATGTCCTCCGCGCCGGAGGCGTACGACCTGGAGCGTGCGGCCAACCGCATCTGCACGAAGATGATGATGAAGGGGATGCAACTCGATGTCCCCTACATCGAACGCGCCATCGCGACCTATGAAGAGACCAGCGGCAAGATCCGCGAATGGCTGACGAAGGCTCACCAGATCACGAGCCCCGTCGCCGCCGGACAGATCCGCCGGGCCTTCGAGCGGATCGGCCAGGAGTCCCTGTTCTGGACCGGGACCGGGCAGCCGCAGTACACCAAGGAGACGCTCGGCTTCTACCGGGACCACGGACAGAACGAGGCCGTCAAGCAACTGGCCAAGTACCTGCTCGCCGTCCGCAAGGCCGACAAGTTCCCGCGCGACTACCTGCACAAGTTCCTGGACCTGCGCGACGCCGGTGACATCCTCCGGATGTCGATCAACGTCATGGGGGCCGCCGCCACCAGCCGGATGTCGGTGTCCGAACCGCCACTCCAGCAGCTCTCCCGCGACGAGACAACGATCCGGGGTTCCTTCGTACCGCGTGAGGGTCTGGTCCTCATCTCCTGCGACCTCGACCAGATCGAGCTGCGGATGATCGCCGACGCCTCCGCCGACGAGGGACTCATCCGCGCGATCCACGAGGCCGACGCCACAGGGTCCAATGTCTTCCTCATCATCGGCCGCGAGATGTACGGCGAGCCGATCTCGAAGAAGGACCCCCGATACACCCAGCTCAAGGCATTCGTCTACGCCCGCGCCTACGGAGCGGGCCCCGAGACGTTGGCGGAAACGGCCGGTATCCCGGCCGAGACGGTGGCCATGATCGAGGGGCTGTTCAACAAGAACTTCCCAGGTATGCGTTCACTCGCCGACCGGCTGCTCGCCGCCGCCATGGCGATGAAGCGGGACGGCCAGCGCCCGGGGGTGTGGCTGAAGTCGGGCCGGTTCCTCCCGCTCAAGCCCGGCAAGGAGTACGCCGGTCTGAACTACGCAACCCAGGGACCGGCCGCCGAGTACATGAAGCGGGCGCTCATCAACATCGACGCCTCCGGCCTCGGTGACAACCTCCTCCTCCCGATCCACGACGAAGCGCTCCTCGAAGTCCCGAAGGAGGACGCCGAGGAAGCGCTGAAGATCGTTGAGGAGTGCATGACAGACCGCGACGGATACGCGGTTCCTCTGACGGCAGGCGGATCGATCCTGCCGGAACGGTGGGTGAAGACGTGACCCGCATTCTCAGGTACATCGTCCCGGTCGACGAAGAGTGGCACACGGTCTACACCGCCGGGCGGCCACTCCACGTTGCCTCCCGAGACGCCGACATCGTGGAGTTCTGGGCGTGGGAGTCGGCGACCGAACTCCCCACGGAGTACCGGGTATACGGCACCGGACGCCGGGTCGAGCCCGGCGCAACCTACGTGGGCACTACATTGACTCCCGGGGGACACCTGGTCTGGCACCTGGTGGCGCGCACGGCAGGAGGGGCATCGTGAGCAGCGAGCGGAACTTCATCGTATGGGCGGACCCGGGTCTGATGACCGGTCTCGCCTGGTACGACATCGCGTCGGATGACTTCCAGTCAGGCCAGTACGGGCCCGCAGACCTTGCGCGCAAGCTCGACCAGCTCGCCAAGGGGCGTCGCTCTCGATTGGTCCTGGGGTACGAGAAATTCATCGCCACGTCCGGCGGCCGGAAGACCAGCTCCTCGGAGCACTCGCAGCGGGCGATCCGTGTGCTCGACGACTGGGCCTACGTCTCGCAGGTCCAGGTGCTCCGGTCGCAGCCGTCGTCGGCGCGCAACCTCGGACAGGTCGTGTGGCTGCGGAGGTTGGGCTGGTACAAGCCCGGCAAGGGACACGCGAACGACGCTGCTCAGCACCTGTTGGCGGATCTGCTCAAGCGTCAGCCGATGCCGCCCACGATACGAGCCAGACTCTTCCCGGGGTACACACCGCGTGGTACTCTCGCCACCTGAGCGATCACACAGCTCAGAGCGCTCTTCAGGCGCAGTGCACGGGGAGAAGATGGTGTGCCTGCCGCAGAGATAGAAGACGGAAGAGTCGCTATCCGAACGCAGTACCACGAACGTCATCTGGTTCAGCAAGTTCCCGGAGCCCGGTACGACAAACGTGCCGGACACTGGACAGCACCGCTGAGTTGGCCGACATGCGTCATACTTCGTGGGCTCTTCGGAGAGCGACTTGAAATCGGGTCGAACCTCGCCAAGTGGTCCTGGCAGATTTACAGGGCGAGGATCGAACCCGCACTCCAACTGAGACATGCAATGGAGTTGTCCCCGGACGACCCCGTCGCGCAAGCCATTGACCTTGTTGAGTCACGCATGGAAGGCGGCGTATGAAGCTCCTCGGCTTCCAGCGCTCCGGCGTTGCCTTTCTCGTCAAGAGTCGGCGGGCTCTACTCGCTGATCCTCCAGGCACCGGCAAGACGGCACAGCTGATCCGCACTATGCAGGTGTTGCAGGAACTGGGCGAGAACCCCTTTCCGGCTCTCGTAGTCTGTCCGAACAGCTTGAAGCTGTCAACCTGGGCGCGGGAACTGTCAACCTGGGCTCCCGAGCTGAGCTACCAGGTGGTCGACGGGAATGCGACCAAGCGTCGTAAGCAACTCGACGCCGACGCGCAGGTGTTCGTGCTGAATTGGGAGGCCGTTCGCCTTCATTCCCGGCTCGCCGGATACGGGACCATCTCCCTCACCGAGAAGGAGAAGGAACCCAAGGAACTGAACCAGCTCGGGCTGCGGACCGTCATCCTCGACGAGGCGCACAAGGCGGCCAACCCGACGGCGGCTCAGACTCGGGCCGTATGGGCGGTCCTGCACGGCGCGGAGTTCCGTTACCTCGCGTCGGGCACTCCCATCCCGAACCACGTCGGCGACCTCTGGAGTCTGCTCCACGGGATCGACGAGGTCTGGTTCCCGGCGAAGACGAAGTACCTCGACTACTTTGCCGACGTCAGCCTCAACAGCTTCGGTGCCCTCGAAGTGCACGGCCTCAAGCCGGAGCACCGGGACGAGTTCTTCCGCATCGTCGACCCGATCATGCGGCGCATCCCGAAGGAGGCGGCTCTTCCCCATCTGCCGCCCGTCCTTCCGGTACAGGTGCGCCACACGGTGATGACGGCCCGCCAGAAGAAGGCGTACGACGAGATGGAGCGCGACATGATCGCGCAGCTCGACGATCTCCTCGTGGCACCGAACTTCATCTCCAAGTTCACGCGGCTCAAGCAGTTCGCCTCCGCAGCCGGGGTGACCGAACCCGGCGTCAAGAGGGAGCGGCAGGAGGTGTGGGAGAACGGGCAGCTCGTTGAGAAGGTCATCGAGATCCCCGTCGTCAACCTCCGGCTCACCGGGCCGTCGTGCAAGGTGGACGATCTCGTGGAGCTGCTCGACGAGATGGGGGAGGACGAACCCCTCGTCGTCGCCGCCGTCTCCCGGCAGCTGATCGAGCTGGCGTCCGACCGGCTCACCAAGCTGAAGATCCCTCACGGCCTCATCACCGGCGCACAGTCGCAGTACGAGCGCGACCAGGCGGTGCAGCGGTTCCAGAACGGGCAGATCCGCGTGGTCATGCTGACGATCGGAGCCGGAGCCGAGGGGATCACCCTGACCCGCAGCCGGACGATGCTCTTCATGCAGGAGAGCGACTCCGAGATCCAGAACCAGCAGGCCCGGGACCGGGTCCACCGCATCGGGTCCGAGCGGCACGACGCGATCCGCATCATCAAGCAGATCACCCCCGGCACCGTCGAGGAACGCCAGGAAGAACTGCTGACCACGAAGAAGATCCGGATGGACGAAGTCATCCGGGACCCCGAGACGTTGGCGCAACTCCTGGGAGCCGCAGCATGACCATCGCGAACGAAGTCCAGCGACTTCTGTACACGACGGAAGAGGCGGCTGCCGCCCTCGGCATCGGCGTGACGAAGATGAAGGAACTGATCAGCTCCGGCGAGCTGCGCAGTATCAAGGTCGGACGACTCCGCCGTATCACCGTCACCTCGCTGAACGAGTACGTGCAGCTCCAGGCGCTCAAGCAGAACGAGCCGGACGCATGACCGGGACTGCGATGCACCCACCGGCGAACCGCCGCTGCCAGGTCTACATCCCGGAGCAGCTCGACGCGCGCAACCTCGACCGGTGCATCAACGAGGGCACCCACTGGGAGATGTGGCCCGGGTGCGTATGCCCGGACCCCAGTGAGGACGTGTGCATGGACGACTTCTACACCTGGGAGTGCGGCGGGCCGCACCGTCTCCCCCTGAAGGAGGCGGCGTGAGCGAGCCGGAGGAGTTCCTGGGCGGCATGGACGAAGGTGCCGTCGCCCAGCACGAGATGTACCTGGCCTGGGTGCAGGCCGGTTTCACCCCCGACCAGGCGCTTGAGCTGGTCAAGGCAGTCATCAGCGAAGTCTTCCGGCGAGGTGTGGTATGAGCGAGATCTACGGGATATCGAACCGGGCCTCGAAGCGCATCCGCGCCTTCCGTAAGACTCGCCGTATCACGGGGGAGGCGCTGGCCTCCGAACTCACGCAGGCCGGGTACCCGATCACCCGCAGCGTCCTGGCGAACGTGGAGAACGGGCGCTTCAAGACGGTGTCGGTCGATCTCGTCGTGGCCGCGATGCGGGTGTACGGCGTCACCTTCAACGACTTCATGTCCGGCCCGTTGTGCGGGACCTGCGACGACGCCCCCCCGTCCGGGTTCGTCTGCCAGACCTGCCTGCGCACCACGAACACGCGCGGGGAAGTGGTGGCGTGCTGAAGGTTTCCCCCAGTGAGATAGCCAAGTTCCGCCGTTGCAGGCGGAGTTGGGCGCTCACGTACTACTACAAGTGGGGGCAGGACCCGATGACCGCGCCGGTCACCGGTGCCGCGCAGCTCGGGACGCGTATCCATGCCGCGCTTGAGGCGTACTACGGATACGACATCGACCCGTGCTCCGCCCTCGGCATCATCTACGACTTCGAGCGAGCACGCCGCCCCGACGGAGCCGACGCGCTGACCGCTGAACAGGACTGGGCCATGATCATGGTGTCCGGCTACCTGGAGTGGGCAGCGGAGACCGGCATCGACGAGGAGTACGACGCCGTCGCCGTCGAGCGCGCCGTCGAGGTGCCGCTGCTGCTGTCCAACGGTGAGATGGCTATCGTCACCGGCAAGCTCGACCAGATCGTCCGGCGCAGGATGGACGGCGCGCTGTGCGTCCGTGACTGGAAGACCGTGGCCACGCTCCACAAGGCCGACCTGCTGGTCCTCGACGAGCAGATGCGCATCTACTCGGCGCTGCTGGCACGGGCGTCCGACGGGATGCGGGTGGACGGGGCGATCTACGCCATGTTGCTGCGCTCCAAGCGCACGGCCAGGGCATCCGGACCGTTCTACGAGCAGGTCCACATCGGCTACAACGGGCACGACCACAACAGCATGATGCTCCGGCTGCGCGGCGTCCTCGACGACATGGACCGGGTGACCCGGCAGCTCGACGCGGGAGCCACTGACCACCGAGTGGCGGCGTACCCGAGCCCGATGACCGACCGCTGCAAGTGGGACTGCAACTTCACGAACGTCTGCGCGATGTTCGACGACGGGTCCCGGGTCGACGCTGCGATGCGTGCGAACTACATCCAGCTCGATCCCTACCACTACCGCAACAACGATCTGATCGACACGGTGAAGGCGGCGTTCGGCGTGTCCGTCCCCGTGGTCGGGGAGGGCTCCGATGACTGACGACGGCATCTCGCTGATCGTTTACGGTCCGAGCAAGGGCGGCAAGTCCACGCTCGGCGACACGACCCCCTTCCCGCGCCTGGTGCTCGACGCGGAGATGGGCTCGCGCTTCACCCCGAGTAAGAAGATCAAGTGGGACCCGACCCGGGACGCTCCGCCGGAGGCCGACGGTTCCTGGGAGACGGCACTCGTTCCCGTGCACTCCTTCACCGCTGTGCAGCGGGCGTACGAGTGGCTCAACTCCGGCAAGCACCCGTTCCGCTCGGTCGTCATGGACTCGATCTCCGAGGTCCAGCAGCGGATGGTGGACTCTCTCGTCGGAACCAACCCCATGCAGCTCCAGGACTGGGGGACCCTGCTCCGCCAGGCGTCAGACCTGGTCCGGAAGTTCCGTGACCTGACGACCAATCCGGTCCGGCCGCTCGACGTCGTGCTCTTCATCGCGATGGCGCAGCAGCGGCAGGACGGAACGCAGCACCCGTACGTGCAGGGGCAGCTGAAGACGACTCTCCCCTACTACACGGACCTGCTGGCGTATCTGGCACCCGTACCGACGGAGGACGGTGCCATGGTGCGCCGCCTCCTCGTCGGACCGACCCCGGGATACGAGACCGGCGAGCGCGTGGGCGGTCGTCTCGGTCACTTCATCGACAACCCGAACATCGGCGACATGCTCAAGACGATCCGCTCCGACGCGGACGCGACGACGAACGAGGTGGCGTGAACATGGCATCTGCGAACTTTGCCGACCTTCTGAAGGCAGCCGAAGACGCGGGCTTCAGCAACTGCCCTCCCGGCACGTACGACGTGCGGGTGGTCGAGGGCACCGCGAAGACCACCAGCGCGGGCAAGGACATGCTCGTCGTCAAGTTCGAGATCCTCGGCGGGCCGCACGGTGGACGCAAGGTCCCGAACAACTTCGTCATCAGCCCGGAGAACGGCACCGCGCTCGGCTTCTTCTTCCGCCACATGAACGCCATGGGCCTGGACTCGGCATACTTCAGTCAGAACCCCGCCCCGCAGAAGGTGGCCGCAGACCTGGTCGGCAAGACCTGCCGTATCGAGGTCGGCACCCGCGTGTGGAACGGCGAGGAGCGCGAGGACGTCAAGAAGATCATGGCCCCCTCGCCTGACGCGGCGGCACCGTCCCCGGCACCCACGCCGGTTCAGGCCCCGCCCGTCGCCGCTCCGGTGGCCGACCCCATGGCCCCGAACGTCCCGTTCTAGAACTCCCGTACGAACCCTTCCTCGTTGGGCGCTCACCTGTTAGTGTGAACGCCCAACGTGGAAAACCTGGAAGAGACGGAAATAAGAGTGCTTTTCGGCACGTGGCTCGCCAACGCGCGGACCAGCGAACGAGACAGCGGTGTCAACCACCGCGAGCTTGCGAGCTACGCCAGCAGGCTCACCCCGTACATCCAGGGGCACATGTCCGAGGCCCTCCACTCCCTGGAGAAGCTGTACGCACAGCTTCCACCCACGGTGATGGAGGAGGGTGAACAGCGCGAGGCGTGGGAAGGACTCCGTGAGGAGTACATACGGACCACGCGCGTGGCGCTCGATCACATCGCCGCGACGCTCGCGTCCGTCGGGTGCACCGACGCCGAACTGAGTGCCGTCCTGGACCCGGAGGTCGAGGCCGAAGCGCCCTCGACCGACGACGACGACGAGACGACCGAGATCCCCCTCCCCCGGTGGGTGACGGTGAAGGTCGACGGTGTGTCGCTGTCCCCGTCTGACGTGGCGTGTGTAACAGGGACTGGTACGAAGAAGTGAGCAGATAGGCACCGTCTTTACAGGTCCTACACGCTCCTCTCGTCGTACTATTTGACAGCGGAACTTTTCGTGGCGGGGTGGCGCAGTTCGGTAGCGCGCCGGGGCCATGACCCGGAGGTCGCAGGTTCAAATCCTGCCCCCGCAATCACCGCTTGACTCGGGGAGGTAGGGATGGCCGAAGCGCTCGTGGAGCGTCCCGCTGAACCGGTTGATACGGGCAACACTTACGGAGGATTCGCCGAGATAGCGCGGCGACTCAATGCACTGCACCCGGAACGTGCGAAGCCCATCAGCCGACAGCTGGTAGCGAAGTGGTACGCGTGTCGGGAGACCAACGGTTTCCCCGAGCGCATGCCCATGGATGAGGTCGACGGTAGGGTCAGGGTCCTTTTCGACCTCGTCGCCGTCGAGCGATGGCATATCAGCTGGCGCATGACCCGACCTGTGGTGAACCCGCCGATAGAAACGATTCCGCTCTTCAGCATCGACTGGCGGGGGCACCCGGTCGACGCGGAGCAGGGGTCGTACCGCACACACCCCGAGGTACGCGAGAACTACCGGTCCAGCGTGCTCGATCTGTGACTTGGAAAAGCTGGAAAAATAAGTTGCGCGGGGAACCGCCGACTGGGTAGTGTCAAGACATCGAATGGCAGGTGCGAAGGACACAGATACTTCGTCAATCTGCAAAATTGAAGGCCCGGGTTCGAATCCCGGCGGGGGTGCATGAACCCCTGTGGTGTAGTGGCTAGCACAAGAAACTCTGTTTCCGCTAGGATCTCTGCCATTCGAGAAGACTTCTGTCTGGTGCGCAGGAAACGGTTACTTCATTGGAGCCGGATGTCGCGGGTTCGAGTCCCGCCCCTTCCTTAATCGGTCGGGTAGCTCAGTGGGCAGAGCGCCGTCATAGTTCCGTCTCCGACTTTGAACTCAGACAGGTACAACTCAAAAGGGTGCAGCGCCCGGTGCGAAGACACGACGGCTACTTCTTTTGGTGAAATCACGCCGTCACGTCACCTTTGATCTCGGGCGCGCTCTGCATGGGTGCGTAGCTCAGAAGGAAGAGCGGCCCGAAAACGGATGGGCGGCGTGCCGAGACGGTTGCGGATGCACCGAATGGCTCTCGCTGGGTCTGTAGGGAAGCGCGTTTTCCAAGCTCGGCTCACGGCGCGGGTTCGAGTCCCGTCGCACCCGCACGATCCCTGATGGCGCAACAGGCAGCGCAACGGATTGTTAATCCGGAGGTTCCTGGTTCGAGTCCAGGTCAGGGAGCGTACAGAACGGCTCCGGTGCTCCCACTTGAAGCGGCACCGGAGAAGCAGGGCGGCACAACTCCACGGTTGCTCCACCATCCTGCTGCCCCGGACTCGTCCGGGGTCACCCGGGAGGCCCGGACGCGGGCACACGGCAAAGTGCAGGGGCCTGCACGAGGCGGTTCAAATCCGTCAACTCCCACGGGTCCCCTCGCCACTGCAAAGGGCGGGACGGATCAAGCCCCATGCCAGGGGCGGCGAGGACCGGTTGCATAGTTGGCATACTGTGCAGACACCTCGATGCAGGTTCCTGGTGCGAAGCCACCACGGGTACTTCATTTCCCTCTCAAGGAAACCAATCCCGTACCGGCGATCTTGATCTCAGGAACCGCTCGACAGACAGAAGGCAGACGGAGACATGGACTTCAGCTGGGCCCTGCGCAAGTTGAAGGAGGGTCAGGCTGTCCGGCGTGAGAGCTGGGACGCCTACGCCCACATCCCTAGTGAGTACGCACACGTAGAGCTGGTGCGTGACCTCCCCGGGTTCGAACCGACCCCGGTGGTGACGCGGAACGACGGCAGCAGGGAGCCGTACCGCGTCAATGACCAGCAGCTCCTCGCGGAGGACTGGCGGTTGGCGGACTGATGTCCGTCGACTCGATCACCGGCATGTCCGGTGCGAAGGGAAGGTAGACATGACGCGCTTCAACGCGCCGAGCCACAAGGCGAAGGCTGCCGTGGCCACGGTGTCCAGCCCGTTGGGCACCGAGACGAAGAAGGCGAACACTCTCACGTTCGAGGGCGGTGCCGGGTACACCCGTGACGCCAAGACGGAGCTGTTCCTGCGGGCGACCGGCGCGTTCCACGGCGGCGAGGCCGACTTCTACGAGTCGGCCGAGAGGCGCGACGACCGGCTCCGTGAGCTGGTCCGCGAGATCGCGGTCGAGGACCCCAGCTGGGGCTTCCGGTTCGCACGTTGGCTCCGCTCCGAGGGGAACATCCGGACCGGCGCGCTGATGTTCGCCGTCGAGTTCGTTCACGAACGACTCGCGGCGCAGCAGCACGGATGCGTCGGTGCCAATGTCCCGCACCCCGACTCCGACGAGACCATCTTCACCAACCGTCGGCTCATCGACGCTGTGTGCCAGCGAGCCGACGAGCCCGGCGAGATCCTCGCGATCTGGACGGCGTGGTACGGACGGCGCATCCCGAAGCCGGTCAAGCGCGGTGTTGCCGACGCGGTGATCCGTCTGTACAACCAGCGGTCGCTGCTCAAGTACGACACCGACACCAAGTCGTACCGGTTCGCCGACGTGCTGGAGCTGACCCATCCGACGCCGGACGAGGTGTGGCAGGGCGACCTGTTCAAGTTCGCCATCGACCGTCGTCACGGACGCATCGAGTCGACGCAGGACATCCCGTTCTCGCTTGACGTGATCATGCGCAACCGGGCTCTGCACCGACATGGCGAGGAGTCGATGTGGCTGAACGTCGACTACGTCAAGGCGGCAGGCATGACGTGGGAGAACGTGATCTCTCATGTCGGTAGCACGAAGGAAGCGTGGGAGGCGGTGATCCCGTCGATGGGGATCATGGCCCTCATCCGCAACCTCCGGAACTTCGACCAGGCCGGTGTCTCGGACGAGGTGGCGGTGGACGTCATGGAGCGGCTGGCCAGCCGTGAGCAGATCGCCAGCTCCCGGCAGTTCCCCTTCCGGTTCCTCGCCGCGTACCGCGCGACGAAGGACTCGCTGCGCTGGTCGTGGCCCCTGGAGCAGGCGCTGAACCACTCGCTCGCCAACGTGCCCCGGCTGTCCGGCCGAACGCTCATCCTCGTCGACCGGTCGCCGTCGATGTTCCCGGAGTACGACAGCTGGTTCCCGAAGGCGAAGAAGTCGGACATCAGTCGCGCAGACCAGGCGGCGGTCTTCGGCTCCGCCCTGGCGCTCCGTGCCGAGGACCCGACGCTCGTCGAGTTCGGCGGCCAGTCGCGCGTGATCCCGTTCGAGCGGGGTGTCAGCGTGCTGAAGCTCGTCGACCGTTTCGGTCGGGACTCCGGCACGGACATCCCGAGCGCGGTGAAGCGACACTACGCCGGGCACGACCGGGTCGTCATCCTCACCGACGAGCAGACGCGCCCCGGCCGACTCCCGTCGAACATGTGGCGGGGATACGGCGGGATGCCGGAGACGGAGGTCAACGACCTCGTGCCGAAGCACGTCCCGGTGTTCATGTGGAACTTCGCCGGTTACTCGGCGGCGGCCATGCCGTCCGGGAACGAGGCCCGGTTCCACCTCGGCGGGCTCACGGACAAGGCGTTCCAGCTCATTCCGATTCTGGAGTCGGGGAAGGACGGCGTCTGGCCGTGGGAGCGGAAGGCTTCCTGAGCGACGGGGTAGGCGTCCAGTAGTTGCAATGCGTCGTACATCTAGTGCGGCGCATTGCTGCATTATCGAGAAACGCCAAGCAATTTGACAAAGGCGGTCTCAACATCATAGGTTTTTACACACGGAGAAGGGGTCGAGCGCCAACTCCGACACTCACTAACGTGCCCACGATTAAGTGAGTGAATTGCAGGGAGTTCGGCCGGGGAATGGACACACCCCGGCCGAACGAAGGGGCCGCCGGTGTGCTTAGGGAAGACCTGATCAGCTTCCCGAAGATAGGTTCAACTCCTACTGGCCCCACTAGCACCTATCCAGTCCGGACCATCCGACTACGAGGCAACTCGGGGTCGCGGAGGAGCATTGCCGGACAGGATTCCAACCCGGTATGGCACCACCGGGGGTGCGAAACGGGCCCCATCCCCTTTTGGTAGGCAGACAGGAAGAATGGCCATGCTTGTTGTCACCGTGAGCGTGTGGCCCGGGGGCGCGTACGACAGGTCGTCGGAAGTAGCGCGGATCGGTCTCGCCAATACGTCGAACCGGGAAGACTTCGCGAACTACGACCTGGTCGCCCTCCTCGAAAGGGACCGCGAGGAGCGCGTGATCCGTTCCGAGATCAACCAGCACGAACGACAGCAGGGCTGGGTCCCACTCGTACGTCGTGCGCTGACGGAGATCCACCTGAGCGAGCCGGAGATTCACACCGTCGCCTACGATGACCCCACCGCAGTTCTGCTACGGAAGGGGAGTCATGACGCAGGAAGTGTCCGCCGCTGAGGAGATCGTCGAGAGCCGGGAACTCTGGCACATCCAGTTCCGCGAAGACGAGACGTTCCCCTGGAAGAGCGTGGGTACAGAGCGTGCCGCGCTCGGGGAGACCATCCGAACCTATGACTTCTGGGTGGAGAAGCATGCGGACGTAGAGGTCCGTATGCTGCGAACGGTCGTCACCGTCGAGGTGGCGGACGTCGAGAAGCTCAGGGAAAAGAGCAGTCAGCAGACTGCCGAGACAACCGACATAGCCGTACCATCCGAGTAACGGCGCTGCGCTCAAGCAGGTGAGAGACATGACGAAGGCTCAGGAAACCTACTGCACCACACTCAACCTCCTGGGGTCCGATCTGGAAGTGCCCCCCGAGATCCAGTCGATGGTCGACCGCGAGCATGCGGCAGCGGACCCGGAATTCAAGCACGTCCTCGACCTGCGTAGCGCCGAGAGCCTCGTGGCGTAGGGACCTCGGGCACGAAAAGAATCCCCCTCCTCGTCAGTTGCCTGACGAAGAGGGGGATTTGTTGCGTTCCACCATTTACAATGCGGCCATGCATGCTGATCCGGGGAGTCTTCGGGAACGCCTGAAGAGCAGCACAGAAAAAGCGTGGCGCTTGTATTGCGCTCTCGAAACCATGCTCCCGTACAAGGAACCCAGTCGCGGCCAGCCGATTAGTCGCCAGAAACTCACAGCTTCTACTATTCCGTGGCACGGTACGGCTGCCGGACTCATCGGTGAGTTTTACGCCGAGGTGCGCCGACTTGAGGTCAACCTCAAGGCCACGGTCACGGGGATTCGCGGCGTTCGCCGAGGGGGGTCCGACGGTAATACTCAGATGGCACTGCGTTCCGTTGTCAACTTCTCCCACACGGTTGACGACCAGACCGTCATCGGTGTTCTCGGATACATCGACCGGTGGAATCGTCGAGCAGAAGCCGTATTCAACCCGGACCTCGGACTTCACCGAATACCCCGGTCGCCGGGTGAGGAAGACATGCGCTGTCCGTGGTGCAATTACCCGACCATGCGTTGGCAGCCGGCCACCGGGATCATTGTTTGTGTAAATCCCGAGTGCACAGACGGCGAGGGTGTGCGTCCTCGTTGGCGGGCAGACTATGAAGTAGTGGGCGACCAGATGCAGTTCAGCTGGAGCCCGTACGCCGAGGGGGCCGTGTGAGTAAGCGAGGGTGGACTGCTGCCGGGCTCTCGCTCGTCGGTGAAGACGAACGGCTGTGGACCGTGGACGAAGCCTCGCGGTTCCTGGGGGAACAGCCGAGCGACCTGCGATGGATGATCAGGCGACTGGAGATCGTGCCGGTGGGGACCCGCCGTCCCGACCGTGCGGACAAGCGAGGTCGACAGCCACGGGTGTACCGGGCCATCGACCTCATCAAGGCGTACGACGTTTTCTCGAAGGCGGCCTAGGGAGGCCGTACGTGTCGAGCATGTGGTCCGCGTACTCGGCCGAGTACAAACCATAAAAGTAGCACCACGTCTCGCGGATCTTCCGATCCTCGTCGATCTCGTCCGACCACTCGGCGACAAGGCTTTCGTGTTCGCGACGGTCGCGTCCCCTGAAGCTGCCGGAGTAGTCGGCACCGTACGTGTTCGACACCTTGACCCATGACCGGCTACGCATCATTCTGGCCATGCGTCAACCTTACGGGGCAACCCGCCCGTTCGCCACGAAAGAGGCGTGAGTGCTCGGCATCAGCTCACGCCAGAGGTTCTCCATCTTGTCGGCGACCATGTTGATCTCCTGCTGCGGAGAGGACGTCACCGTCGCGTCCGCGTATTTCGTCCGCAGGCTGAGGAAGTGCATCAGGCTGCGGGCGTTGCAGGTGACGTAGCCGGAGAAGTAGATACCGAACCCCAGGGCCAGGCGTGCCACCTCGCGCGCCACTCCTGCCTGGATCATCGTCTGGTAGGCATCCCAGGACGTCTCGTACGCCCTCTCCAGCTGCTCCACGACGACAGCGTGCAGGGTGCCGTCGTCCGTCTCGAAGTCGTACGCCCCCGCCTTCCCCGTCTGTACGAGGGGGCGGGTCGGCGAGGGGACGTAGAACGTCGGACCCAGCTCGCGGTACCGGCCGGACTCGATGTTGTACGACCAGCCCACCCGGTGCCGGACCGTCTGCCAGAAGACCACCATGGGTGCCTTCACGAAGAAGGTCATGCTGTTGTGTTCGAAGGGCGAGCCGTGCCTGTCCCGCATCAAGTAGTTGATCAGGCCCCTGTCCTTCGGGGTGAACTCTTCCTGCCCGACCTCCTCGATGTCGAACCCCGCGCGCAGCAGTTCTTCCTCGATCTGCTCGCCGAGCGTGGACACCCGGGCGGCCTTGCACACGCCGAGGTCGGTGGCGTCGTGTCGGACCAGCGCGACGGACACGTCCGAGAGGAATGTCAGATCCGTCATGTTCTCCCCTTCTGTCGGCCACCCCAACGAAAAAGAAGGGGTGCCCGGCAATTCTGCCAGGCACCCCTTGTCATGCTCCGAGCCCCTGAGCCAGGTACGGGACTGCCATACCGACCAGTGCTGCGGCTCCGCTGGCCATCCATACTCGGCGTTCGAGCTGGGTGACCCGCGTCTCCAGTTGAGCGATGTCCGCGTCTGCGCGGTCCAGGTGCTTCTCGATGGATGTCAGACGGCCGTCGATCCTAGCGAGGCCGACCTCAAGGGCAAGACGGATGTCCTCCAAGGTGCATGCCTCCGAATTCGCCACTACACGCCCCCGGTGAGGGATGCGCTCTCGTTGTTGCCGACCCTCTTGGCGACGAGTCCCTTCAGAAGTGCAGTAACGGCGGCCACGCCGCCACCGACGGCGGCAAGCCACACGGACTTGTCCGTCATCTCGGTCACGACGAGCGAGCCCAGGAAGCCCTGGGCGAAGGTCACGACAACGCGCTCGGCGAGGTCGCGTACGTACACGTTCATGAGGGACTCCTAGGATTCGGCGACTTCCAGGTGGATGGTGACCTTGTCGATCTCGCTCTTGATGCGAGTGATCAGGGCTTCCGCGTCGATCTCCGCCGTGTTGGCGGCCAGCTGGGCGACGGTCTTCACCAGCTCGTCGATGGCGACCTGCTGTGCCGCCGTACGGGCGTCCAGGGCCCGGACCCGGTTGCCGATGTCCTTGAGGTAGCTCTGCGGCTGCCACGTGGCGTTCGTGGCCCGGTCGGCTGCCGATGAGGGTGCGGGCACCCTGTCGCTCAGCCACACCGCCGCGTAGATGTCGTCCTTGCTCAGGCCGGACAAGCTGTCCTCCTCATCTCCCGGGGTCCAATCCGCCGGGTGCTTGAGACGCTCGGCCACGTCGGCACGGAATGTGTTCATGTCAAAGGAGGGGTCGATCTTGCGACGCGTCCCCTCCTTGTGGCCGATGATCGAGTGCGCGGTCCAGCCGTGAGCACGGCAGATCGCCGTGGCCCACCGGACGGCGGCGTCGTACTGAGCCTCCGGGTACGGGTCCTTGCCGTTTCCGAGGTTCTCGATCTCGATGCCGTAGTAGTGCCGGTTGCCGTCCACCGGCTCCGCAGCGTCAGGGCGCGGGTGCGTCTTTGACTCGGCCACGACGGCGTCGTGTGCGTTCTGCGCGAACGTCCCGGCGTGGTTGGCCCGGCCGTAGCCGACCATCGTCGCCGTGGCGTTCTTGGCGAGGTGGGTGTGGCAGAGCGGGCCGGGCAGGTCGGCCAGTCCGTTGAAGCACAGGCTCAGGCTGTTCGACCCGGCCGTGTGGTGGATGACGATCCCGTTGAGGTTGTCCCACTTGCCCTTGTGGTTTCGGTTGTTGGTTCGCCAACCGGAGCGCTCGACGACCATTACGCCCTCGGCGCGCAGCGCGGACACGAGGCGATCGGCGGACAGGGGGGAGGCCATGGGTACTCCTTACGCTGCCTGGTAGAAGCCGACGGCGCGGATCGCGTCCGTGCTCGCCCAGGTGAAGGGCGTGACGGCGTCGACCAGGCCCACGGAGACGGCGGCGTAGCCGCCTGCTGCGCCGGTGGAGCCACCGGTGGTCTCAAGTTCGAGAGCTGCGGTGGACGTGAGGCGGCAGCGCAGCGGGTACCGAGCGGAGCCGGGTGTTCCGCCGGTCGCGCTGTCCTGGGCTTCGCCGTATCCGACGATCAAGGCGGTGGTGGACGCGGTGACCGGGAGCGAGAAGCGCCAGTTGTCCGCCGACGTTCCTCCACCGAATGAGGTGGTGGTACCGAACGTGACCTCCAGCCGGAAGAACACGACGTCGCCGGTCTGGCAGTACGAGCCGGACAGTGTGGCGTTGCCGAGGCTGGGCGTTGCCGAACCGGTCGATGTGGACCACGTCGGCGTCCAGGACGACCAACGCGGTGTTATCTGGTTCAGCCGGGCGGCGGTGATTCGCTGCCCGGCCTGCCAGGGGGTAACCCCCATAAAGCGTCTCCTTACAGTGCCGTGATGGCGGGGTAGGCGAGACGCACGTCAGCACCTGCCGAGTGTGTTTTGACGACCCCATTCATGGACCGAGTCACAGTAAAGGTCTGCGGATTCACGACCTTGAAATTGTCGAACTGTATCTGCGGGTTCACGCTCGTGTTTGTGGTGTCCCTGTAGGAGCGAATTCCGACACTGTCCACGGTGGTGATGCTGGTGTCGGACGCCGACAGGTTCCAGTCCCCCGGTTCGGGGGTGGTGCGCTCCCATACGCGAGCGCGAACCGTGCTTCCCGTTACCTGGAATCGCGTGCGGAGGAAGGTGCCACCTGCGTGCGTGACCGGAACGGTGTACGTAGCTAGCTGGGTACCCGATCCCGACACGCGCTTCTGGAGAGTCGCAATGACGGTGCTGCTCGTCGTGTATTCCAGTCGCAGGTTGTAGAAGTTGGAGTTGTCGACCGTGCGGATGACAGGTCCCGCGAAGATCGGCCCTCCGGTGGGGATCGTTGCCGTGGTGATGTCGACGTACACGTCGATATCCGCACTCGGAGCTGTGATCAGTGCGAGCCGAGCGGAGTTGACTGCCGAAGGGGAGATGGCTCCGTAACCGCCGGTCACTGAGAAGTCTGCCGCAGTGCCGGTGGTCGCCCAGGTCTGCCCGGAATCCGCTGTACCCCAGCCGTTACTTTCGGTGCGACCGAACTTGTCGTACACGCTGCGCGTGCACCCCGTGACCCGCATGACTTCACCGCCGATACGGATATCGAAAGGGAAGTCATCAGGGAGTTCGTCGTCCACGGTGGGGCGCAGAGTCAGCATGTCGGAATACAGGACGTCGGTTGCCGGAGGGAAATCCGGGACCGTCGGAGACATGTTGACGTACGCCGCGCTCGCGGGCGCAATCGCCGTCCCCTGGAACCACGTCCATTCACCGGCCGTCAGCGTCTCGTTGGCTGAATTCGTGGACAGGTAGTTGAACGTGGCGTCGAACCAGTTGATGTTGAGGTCCACGCTGCGCGAGGTCTCGCACATCTGCCAGCCGGAGAAGGTGTACGACTTCCCGACGGTGACGGCGGTCATGTCGGACCCGGCGTTCGGGTACTGAGTGACCCCGTCCGGTGTCAGCTTCATGGACCAGTCGCCGAGGAAAGGCGGAATGCCCGGCGTTTCTACGCGTTCGATGGTGCAGCCATTCCCCGCCCAGCCGGTCAGGTCGGTTTCGAACGCGTAGTTGGTGACCAGGGACGGGGCTGCGATCACCCATTCCGGACCGGAAGTCACCTGGACATCCACGTCGGTTTCCGTGGTGGTCAGGTCTTCCTTCAGCACGCTGCCGTCGGTGTCCGCGTGGGTGTACAGGCTCTGCGGCGAGTACGCCTCGTACGCCACGTTGTACGGTCCGTACGGCGTGCAGTTGTACTTGATGGTCCAGTGGTACTGATCGAAGGACTCCGTGTAGCCCTGAACAAGCAGGTCGATGGTGTCCGGCGGCAGCCACGGCGGCGGGTTGGTGATCTGGAGACGGCAGCCGAAGTCCGTCAGTAGCGCCGCCGAGACCGTGGCAGGTGCGTTCGCCAGGTCCACGGTGACCTGGGGGAAGCGCGTCTCGTCCCACGTGCCCCGGTGCAGGAGCCAGCCCGCGTGGTGCGAGGGCTGGTCGTCGCTGTACAGCTGGAAGGTGTACGACGTGTCGTACAGACCGATGCCGTTGGGCGGGCTCTGGGTGGACAGTGCCCCCGAGGTCAGCGTGGTGCGGGCGAAGGACCCGCCCTCTCGGGTAACGGTGACATCGTTCGTGACGAGCTGGTCGTCGTCCACGGGGTCCAGGGGCGCAACAAGTCCGTCCGACCCTTCGTAGTTCAGGACCATGGTGGGGACCTGGTTGTACAGGCTGGTGCGCTGCACCAGCTTGACGCCCAGGATGTCCCGCTGCTCCCCGAGGATTCCCTGGTCCACCTCCTCCGCGTTCCGCATGAGGTCGAGGACTGTGCTGCGGGACTGCACGCCCATCTGCTGATCGCCGAAGGCCGTGGTGTATGCGGTGATGTCCTCCTCGACGCCCAGTCGGTGAACGCGGGCGGCAGCCCTCTCGCCATCCCATCCGATGAGCGCGTTGGTGGCGTTGGTGAACGCCTCTGAGTCGTCGGACAGAGCGAGGTGCCCAAACGCTGTGTCGTTCATCAGGCCGTCTTCACCGAAGCGGACCTGAGTGGCACGCCCCACCGTGTAGCCGGTAAGAGTTCCGGATATCGCGCCGCTGACGCTGGTGTTCAGTGTGCTGGTGATGAGGTCGTAGCTGATGAGCCGGTAACTGATATTGCTACCGCTTGTCGTCAGCTCAACTCCGACGCTCTTCTTCTCGCCGTTCAGGGCGAAAAGGTAGTAGCCCGTGTTGAGGATCTCCGCCCCCTCGGCGTCATACGCCCTGAGTGCTAGCGATCCGTTGGTGTTCATGAAGACGGACCAGTTCCGCGCCGTACCGGTCTGGGTGAAGGAGAACAGGCGCTGCTCGGCGGCAACACCTGCTGCGGGAACGGCGATGAAAACGCGCGTAAAGATGTAGCCCGTCGTCGTGTAGGCGGGGACGTTCGCCCGAAGGGAGCCGGTGCCTACCGTGAGAATGGGGTCCGATGCGGCCCAGTCGCTGTAGGCGGCGGGCGTGACGGTCCCCTTGATGGACATCGGGGAGTGCCCGTCGAATGCGGAGGCGATGCTTGTCGCTTCGCTTCCATCTTCCATCGGCCAGTAGGCGATGATTCCCGTGCGGTACGTAGAGGTGTACTCCCGGTACGCCGGAGACTTCGCGGCGACAACACCCTGGGAAAGCCGACGGAGAACACCCGATGCTTCCACGCGCGTGACGATGTCGTGCCCGCCGGTGTCCCATTCGGGCGTCCACGAGGAGATCTCGCCGACGAAGCGGACCTTCCGTTTGGTGATCTGGGTGTCCACGTTGTCGGCGTCGTACACCCATGTCAATCCCGCTTCGTCGACAAAGGAGGCGCTGCCGACTGCCTCGTTCGCGAAGATCGGGTTGGCGACGATGGTCCCGTCGATGCCGTTGCGGACCTCTGCCGCGTGCACGTAACCGTGAGGCATCGTGTAGGCCGTGCCGTTGTTGGCATTGCCGATATGCAGGGGGGCGGTGCTGTTGTAGAGGCTGGTCGTTGCCCCAGCGGTCTCGGTGTTGCCCAGCTGCGTCCAGATACCGTCGATCGAGTCGGACGTGTAGAAGCGGCATGTGAAGCCGCCCGCACCATTGTCGACGTCGAGGGTGGCGCGAACGGCCATTCGCCCGGTGGGCGGGACGGGAAGGACGTCGGAGCAGGTGACGGTGTAGCCCGTGCTCTGTGTGCCGTCCTCGGACCAGCGGAGAACGAGGCTTCCGTTCTGAACCGAGAGGTACCACGAGCGCTGACTACCGGAGGTCGCGTACTTGCCGATCAGCTCGGTCAGCACGGAAGTCAGCCCACGGCCGATCATGCCGTCGGCCAGGTGCCAGTTGAAGAGCGTCGCGTCCAGGCGGATGTCGATGTCGCCCGTGATGTCGATGGCTGCGGTGTCGAGCACGCTGATGGTGTTGGTCTCCGCGCCGCCGGGCATCCAGAGAGCGGCGTCTCCCGCCTCGACGGAAACGCGGACCGGGGTGTTGCGCCCGATCTGCCCGTAGAATGGGCTCTCGGGGTTGCGAGGGCTGTATTTGCCGTCGCGGTTGTTCAGGGAGAAGGAACACCGCCCAGGGTCGGTCTGCTGACCCCAGTCGGACCGGCCCCGCGTGATCTCGATCTGGTCAGCGGCGCGTACGTCGCTGGTGATATCAGTCCACGCGGTGCCGTCGAGGCTTACTTCCACGGTTATCGGAAGTGGAGTCTCGGGAAAAGCCACGGTGTTCCTCCCCTGAATTCATTTACTTGCCCAGCACGGCCTGCACATTCCCGCCACGGTGTCGGATGGACTTGCGCAGGGGGTCGATGATGACTTCGCCGATGCTGTTGCCACCGATGTTCAGCTGAATGACCATCGGTTCGCCGGACCTGCCGCCCGCGTAACTCGCCCCGCCGGAACTGCTCGCCGGAACGTTGAGCATTGATGTCCAGGCGTGCTCCGGCCGGGAGTTCTTCTCGATTCCGAGAGCGAAACCCTCGGCCGTGTAGTGCCCGAGCTTCTGCATGACACGGGACGGCGACTTGATGCCGAGCGCTTTCTTGATGGCCTTCTCCATCGACTTGGCGATGTTCAACATCACCTTCTCGATGCTGGCCTTTTGCCTTTCCAGACCCTTGACCAGACCTTCGGCCGCCTTGATTCCCGCCGCGTACAGCGCGTCGGCCGCCACATCACCCGCGTCGTCCGCAGACTGACGGATGCTCTGGTTCATGTCGTTGATCTGCTTGATCTGGGAAGCAGAGGCGCTCATTAGTGCCGTGGCCGTTTCCAGACCGCCACCCTCGACGCCTGCCTGAGCAACCTGCTCCAGCACGCGACCCGAGAAGCCGCGCTTCTTCAGGGTTTCGAGCATTCCCGTGAACTGGTTCGCGCGAGACGAGTCAGCGGTGAGCTGGCTCATGATCGTGTTCAGTGTGACCTGCGAGTCCTCGCGGGATGCGGACCTCGTCAGGTTCAGTTCGCCGATGATTCCCTGCTTGATGGAATCCTTGAGCTGGGAAGAGGCATCCTTGAGTCCGTCGAGTTTTTCCTTGGCCTTCTCCAGGGACTTGTTTACCGACGTCAGCTTGGACTGGTACTTGAGCAGGCCCTTGCCTGCTGCGTCCAGCTGACCGAGAAGGCGGGATTCCGTTCGGCCGCTGGTTGACTTCTTAATGGATGTACGCATCCGGTTCAGGTCGTCGACCAGATCCTGACGGCTGTCCATCTTCGTCATCGCGGAGATGAACTCGGAATTCTTGCTCCCGGCGAACTGGCCGAACCGGGAAACCGTCAGGTACGGAACGAGGTCGTCCCGCGCCTCCCGCATCTTCTTCGCGGCTGCGCTGCCTCCGCTGGCGAACTTCGGAAGCATGCCCAGGTTGATGCGCCGCATGGTGTCGACGCCGTACTTGTCGACGGCGGCGGCCCGCATCACGAATTCGCCCCTGGAGAGGCGCGCGATGATACCGTCCGACGTCTTCGTGCCCGGCCCTTCGAGCACCTGGCCAGAGATGCTGCCGCCACTGGCGAAACGCTTCATCGGAAGAGACGAAGCCTTGCCGCCCTGCGCACCGAAAGGCTTTGCCGCGCTGTTGTCGTACCGGCGCTGCACGTTGATGTACGCCGTACCGACGATGGAGCCCGCGATACCGCCGACAGCAGCACGGAAGGGCCCTGTGTTGGCGATGATCGTGATGCTCTTGTTGCTGAGCCGGTTACGCGCTGCCTGGGCCCTGGCGATGTTGCCCACCGCGCTGCCGGTCGCAGCCGCAATGGTGATCTTCTTACCCGCGAGCCGATCCCTCGCCGCCTGAACGGCAGCAATGTCCGCGCTGGCCGCCCCTGCTTCGGCGGAGATCTTGAAGGACCCGTCAGGCATGCGGGTGACCGTGTAGCCCAGGTCTTCCAGGATCTTCTGAGCTTTCCCGGTGAGCGCCTCGACCGTGATGGTCTCGGACTCGGGAGTGGCCTCCATCGCCGCGATGACACCGTCGAGGCTGTTGATCGCCCCAGCCGTCTCCGCCTTGACGAAGACCTCCTTGGACGGCGGCATCCCCAGGATCTGGTCGGCGAGCTGCTGAGCCTGCGTCTTGTTCAGACCCCAGCCGTCGGCCATGCTGATGAGGCTCGCGCGGCCTTCCTTCCACCGCTCGTTGATCTGGCTCCACGGGGCGTTCGCCTCGATCGCCTTGTCCGTGGCCTCCTTGGTGGTACGAGCGATGTTGGACAGCTGCTCGTACGCGTCACGACCGGCCTGACCGTTGCGCTCAAGCTGGCCGTTTGACCAGGACAGCGCCTCGCCCCACTTGTTCTGCTTCTTCGTGGCGTCGGCGATGGCCTGCTCTTGGGCCGCCTGGGCGTCCATGTAGTTGCGGTTCAGATCCGCGAGGGCCTGGATCTGCCCGATCAGCTCCTTGACGGAACCGGCGTGGTTCCGCGTCTCCGAAGCCGCGCGCATCTCCGCGTCGGCGATAGCGCCGACGAGACCCTCACGCTCCTGAAGGGCGGCGTTCAGGTCACCGTCGGTGGCACCGACGCTGGCGAGGAAGTCGTCACCCTTCGGGCCCTTGGCGAGCGCGCTGTCGCGCGCCTCCTTCATCTTGGCGATGCGGACATCGACCTCGGCCAGTTTGTTCTTGAGGGCGTCGACATCCTCGGCGGTGGTCCTGAAGACTCCGCCGAGCCCGTCGATGCGCTGCTCGAACTTGCCGACACCGCCGATGCTGCCGGTGATCTGACTGAGTACGTCGCCGAACATCCGGTCAAGGAAGGACATGCCGCCCTCGACGATGTGGAGAACGCCGGACAGTGCACGGAAGACGCCGACCAGCAGCGCCGTCGCCGTCGCGGACTGCGACATGGCGTTCGTGAACTGACCGATGTTGACCAGCAGGTTCTTCAGTTCGGTGCCCAGGGTTTCCCAGACCTGCTTGAGGCCCTGCGCTCCGCCGTCCTCCGTCATCGACGCGAACATGTCACCGAGGCCGGAGCCGAGCATGCCCATGGCGGTGCGGAAGCCCTCCATGACCGGACCGGACCGGCTCAGAGCCTGCTCGAAGCCCGGCAGGGCGTACTCGAACAGGTCAGTGAGACCGCCAGTGAAGTCCTTGACCAGCGGAGCCGTTGATGCGAAGACGCGCGTCAACGCGGGCTGCATCCGGCGGGCTGCACCGGAGATCTGGTTCATGCCGCCGACGAGAGCCGACTCAAGGGGAATCGCCGACTCCGTCAGGACGTCGTCGAGGGTTCCCCGCATCTGATTGAAGGCGTTCCGCACCTGCGTGCTGCCCCGCAGGGCGAAGGCACCCAGGGCGATGAACGCACCGCCCAGTGCCGTGACGAGCAGTGCACCCAGTGCCTGGGCGATGGGGCCGATCAGGACCAGAGCAGCGATCAGGATCGCCGTCCAGCGACGGTTGATGTTGATGACGCTGCCCATCTGGCGCAGCACACCCAGTAGACCGCCGACGCCGCGCACAGCACCGCGAAGACCGTCCGTCAGGCCGTCACCCATGCCTCGCATCGACCGGCGCATCAGACCGCCATGACGACTCGTGTCGCGGAGCCTGTGCTGGAAGATCAGCAGGCGCGAGTCGAGCCGGTCGAAGATGCTCCCGTCGTCACCCAGCAGCCGAAGCTGCGCCCGCAGGTAAGCGATCTCGCGGGAGGTGTCACGGAAGGCACCGCGCGTGAGAGCGCCTGCGCTACGGAGTCCGCGCGCTCCGTTCGCAGCCTGGGTCAGGCCACGAGACAGGGCGTTGAACTCACGCTGGCTCAGACGTCCGTTACGGGCAGCGTCCGCAAGCAGGCGGGACATCACGCGCAGGTCCCCGTTGAGAGACTGTGCCGTGCTGCGAGCCCGCGCGTTGCTCGTGCTGACGCCGTTCATGGCGTTGCCGACGGCCTGGAGTGCGCGGGCCATGCGGTTGAGGTCGTTGCCCCCCAACCCCTGGAACCGGCCCGTCATCCCCTCGTCGTTGTCCCCGATGCTCGCCAGCCGAGAGACGTGTCGACGGAAGTCGGCCTCTTCCTGGCGGAGTCGGGTGGCAACCTGTGCCGCAAGACGGCGACGCTCGGCTTCGGCGCGGCGGTTACGCGCCGCTTCCTCGCGGAGGGCAGCGGCGTGTGCTCTGTTGATGCGTCGCTGCTGGCTTACCATCTGCTGGCCGTGTGCCATCTGCTGACGCAGTTCTTCGCGACGTGCCGCAGTGTTGCGACGTGCGTTCTCCCGCAGGGCGGCATCGTGTGCGCGGTTGAGCCGCTGCATGAGACTGACCCGCTGCTGGCCGTCGGCCATCTGCTGGCGGCGTTCTTCGCGCTGTGCCGCCGCAGCATCACGTGCCGCTCGCTGAGACACCGCGTTGTGGCGGCGGATCTCGTTGTCGAGCCGGTCGAACCCGAGCCGAGTTTCGTCGAGTTCGTCCCGGAGGCGGTGAAACTCGTCCTCGGTCAGCTCGCCCGCCCGCGCGGCCATGCGCAGGTCGCGGCTCAGCAACCCCATGGACCGGCGCATGTAGTCCATCTCGTGCCCGGCCAGGCTTCCGACGCGCTGCATCTGGCCGAGGCGTCCGGAGACGCCTCGGATGCTGCGGCTCAGCCGGTCGGCCCGGTCGGACGCGAGGTTGCTGGAGTTCGCCAGCCCACGAATGTCGCCGTCCATGCCCCGCATTCGCCGACGAATGTCGGCGAATTCTCCACGGGTCATGTCCCGGACCCGGACAGTAAGAGTGATGTCATCAGCCATCGTGACCGCCCTTTCTGTCCTTGCCCATTTCGTACAGCTCGACCAGCTGGAGGATTTCTACGTCCTCATCCAGAATCTGACTGGGCAGCACATGGAAGAATTGACACAGGGAGATGAGGAGTTCTGCCCTGGCGTATTCCGAAGGCTTCGTTACAGGGTTTCCGTCGGAATCGACTCCACCAGGGAAGGCTCGCCAGTCACGGACTTTTTTTCCGTGGCCTCCGGAACGGTGGCGAGAGCCTGCGTCCAGGCGTTGATGACGTACATGTTCATCACGAAGTCGTTGGTGATGACGCCCTCGTAGGTCGTCGGCACCGGCTCGCCGGTCACCTCGTCTTCGAGGTTCCAGTAGACGAGGTGCTCTGCGAACATGCGCAGCATGCCCTCGGTCTCCTGATCTCCCTCAGTGCTGGGGGCACTGAGGGAGATGATCTCCAGGTACTCGCCGGTGGTGAGGCCCCGGACCTTGACTTCCAGCCCCTCGTACTCGGTGCCGGTGAAGTCGAGGTTGTAGACCTTGCGCTTGCGCTTGAATGCCATTGGTTCTCCCCGGATAAGGGCATGAAGAAGACCCGCCGCAAGAGTGCGACGGGTCTGTCCGAGATTGCTATTCAGTTATGTTCGTGGGGACACACTCTGCCGTACCGCGTCATCGCGTTGCAGTTCCAGCAGAGAAGGCGATATCCGCCCTGCGGCCAGCCCCTCTGGCGCAGGTCGGCGTAGGTGTGACTCCCGACCGTCTTTCGGTGTTCCTTGCCATCGCCGTTCACGTGATCCAGCGTAAGAAACGCCGGATCCGTTTCCGGACACCACTGACATGCACACCGTCCGCCGTAGACTTCGATCATCTCTTCGCGGAGGTTCCTCCGCCTCGCAGCCTGTTCGTCGCGAGCTTTCTGCCGATACTTGTCCGGGTCGCCCCAGTAATTCTTCTTGGCGTAGCACTGAGCACACAATCCGCGCGCAGATACTGCACGTTCTGGGTGACAAGTGGCACGCTCGGTAGGCAGCACACCCTTGCGGCGCGCTTTTTGGTAACAAGGGCGGCAGAGTCCCCGGCTGTAGTGATCCTTGTCTGGATGGCATCCAGCACTTCGTCGCTCTTTAGTCGGTGGCTTCCGGTAGTTCGGTGCGTAATCCTCCGAATCCTTGCGCCTATCCGGACGCCCCTTGCGTCGCGCGTCGTATTCCCGCATGTAACACTGCGAGCAAAGACCTTTTGCCTGATGGGGCCTGTCGGGGTGACAGATCGGTGGTTCGTCTTTTGCGCGTCCGGTACGTGCCATGTCGGAAGATTAACATGGGCACGTACCGGACAGCTTCTCAAGACCAGGTCGGGACGACGCCGTCGCTCAGCTGGCCGGGAACGGCCCAGGTGAGTTCACCGGAGTCCGAGCGGGTCAGCGGGTAGTCGGTGAAGATGCACTCGTTGGCCAGAGTCTGGCCCGACACGGCGATGCTGACCGTACGGGCGACGGAGGTCGACGGAACCGTCTTGAAGACGGCGTGCGACTTGTCCGCCGCGTCGTTGAACACGCCGTTGAGGGTGATCGTGAAGTCGGCGAGCAGCAGGAGCCGCTCGAACGCCGACTTGTCGATACCCGTGGTGTCCTGGGTTGCGCGAGGCGTCGCGAACTCCAGGTTGGTCACGTCATTCCTCACGTCTTGTGGCGTTCCGGAAGAATCGTCCACACTGAGGGTAGTCCACGCCAATCCTGACTCTTTCGCCACGATAGCCCTCCTTTGTCCGTTTTGCGGCAAAGCAAAAGGCCCACCGGACTGCGATGGGCCTTCGACTCAAATCAACCCCGCTGGATCTGCTGGGCGACTTTTTCCTGGTTCTCCTGGAAATCTTCCAGCCAGAATTCCGGGCGGGTGTGCTTCCGGATGTTCCCCGTGGGGTTACCCCGGAAGTCGCCGTCCCTGGCGATGAAGATCTCCTGCTTGTCCAGGAGCTTGCGGTGCGTCCGGGCCCGGAAGCACGGCTGGCCCGATTCGAAGACGAGCCAGTGTTCGGTCTCCGTCACGTCCAGCTCCGAAAACTTCCGGCCGGAGGTCTTTGCCGCGTGGAGCATTTCCGGGGGGAGGCCCTCGACACGGAGCCTCCATCCCTTCGTGAACTCCGGGCAGTTCACCTCGGCGCAGGTCGCCGGACGCCAGTGCGTACTGACCGGCGAAACGATCTGGTACGTCTTGTAGTCCTGGACCCGGCCCTGCGGCGGAATCCTGTTCATACGCTGCATGTGCTCTCCCCGGGTGTGCGCCTTAGAAGACGACGCTGGTGTCATTCCGTACGGCGACCACCGCGAAGGTGCACTCGGTGAACGTCCCCGTGGTGGCCACGCGCAGGTACCGCTCCACGGTCTGGTCGCGTGCCGTCTCGATCCGCTCCACTGCCGGGGACGCCGTCACCTGGGTGAAGGCACCGCCCGTCACTGCCGCGTAGGCGTCCGCCCCGTCGTCCGAAGACTCCTCGACGGTGAACGTGATGTCCGTGCCGGTGAAGGAGAAGACCTGAAGGTAGAACTGCGCGCCGAACGTGGTCGAGCCGGTGCCGAAGTCCACCGCCGTACCGTTGGTGGCTGCGGTGTCAGTACGACGTCCGGCAGTGAGGCTCTGGCCCCACTCGATCCCGTACCCGTTCGCCTCGGCGCGGATCTTCATGCTGATCTTGCCGTCGTCACCGCGCGACCAGTCGTAGTTCAGCTGCTTGCCGACCAGGGCCGCCGCCGGACCGCCGAGAGTCGTTCCACGGAAGTACATGAGGTGCCGGTCGGAGGACGGGAGCGAGGCGAGTACCTCGTGCTGCTGCCCCTCTGCGGGGTTGAAGTGCGAGGTCCACTCGATCCGGCCGTCGCGCAGACCGCCGATGCGTTCGAACGCCGACTTGTCGATACCGGTGACGTCGATGACGGCCGGTCCGCCGCCCACCTCGTCGAGCGATGCGGTGTCACCGGACATGTTGTATCCGCCAACGTAAAAGTTATCGCCCAGTCCGGACTGCTTAGCCACGATGCCTCCTTCTAGGGCGATTCAGACCAAACGTCGTTGATGATGATCGGCAGCACGATTTGGAATACCCGGAATTCCCGGCCGTCCATGTTCATGTAGCCGACGCGGACACTCAGCGGATTACCGTGAGCGCCGAAGATGTCGATGTGCCGGGCATTGCTGCCGAGATCGAAGTCGCCGATGTACGCGGTGAAGAGGTCGTCGACCGCCTTCGTGAGATTGGCGTCGATATCGTCGTACGGTTCCGACATTGTGGAACCGAACAGCCGCATCTGGAGTTCGAGGCGCACGGATGCGCTGGCGAGTCCCGACGACTTGATCGGCACGATGCTGTCCACCCAGACACCGGCGGTCATTCCGTTCGTTCCGGACTGCTTGGACTCGTATTCCGTGACGGTCTGGAACCACCCTGTGTTCTGGGCGTGGGTGACGACGATGTCGAGAATCTCGTTGATGGCGAGAGTCACGGGTTCCTCCTAGATCAGGCGGCCCCGTGCCTGGTGTTCTCCCAGGACGCGTTCGGCGATCGGCTTCCGGTCGTACTTCATGTCCGCCTTGGTGTCCCGCATCGACCAATAGCCGGGGAATCGGGTGACCGGAGAGTTCCTGGACCCCGTACCTTCAAGCCAGTGGCCGTAGATGACGTCGTTGTCGTGGATCTTGTACCGGTTGAAGGCCAAGCGCCTGGTTTCGATACGAGTTGTGTAGTACGGGCGCTGGTGCCTCAGCCGTGAATTGAGGTAAACCAGCCATGCGTTCTCTGCCTCTTTGGCGAGTTCCTCCGCAACGTCCGCCTGATAGTCGTGGACGTGCTTGTGGATTGCGCCGGAAGAGATGGGGCCCTGAGCCCGGCCCCGGAAACTGATGTGATAGGAAACCGACCCCATGCCTGACCTCCTCAGATGGCCCGGGTGCGCGCCTTCCGGCCGTAGGTCTGATAGGTCTGATCGCGGAAGTCCATGAGCGCCTCGACCGTGGCCGCACGCTTTGCCGTACCGCCGAAGATCGACGACGCGGACATGGTGCGGAACCAACCGGTCTGCTCCTGCATCAGCTCGTGGATCGCCTCGGCGGTCACGTACTGCCTCAGACCGGCCGGGACGCGCCACACCTGGATCGGCGTCCCCGAAGTGTGAGCCTCTGCCGTGGACCCCAGTGCGCCGCGCTCCACGACCAGCGTGCGCGGGGCGTAGATCGCGGTGCCCGCCGGATGGGTGGAGGAAGTCGATCCCTCGAAGGCGCGTTCGATGGTGAGCGTGTTGCCCGCGATCTCCGTGATCAGCGCCCGCTCCGCCCCGAGAAGGAGGGTCTCGTCCACCTCGAAAGCCGTACCGTCGGTCACGGACAGCGTGGTGTCGCCCTTCGAGGGGGTGAGTCCCGTCCCCCCGACCACCTGGCCGGTGTCGAGCTGACGTCGCTCCGACACCAGCAGACGTTCGTCGTCGATCTTCAGGATCGATCCGACACCTACCTGAATGGCGACTGCGGCGTCCACGTCGACCGTCGTCTCGGAGTCGTCGAGTGCCTCGATCGTCGCGCCGCTGGAGTAGTGGTCGTCGTTCCAGCCCCACAGACCTGACAGTGCGATGTCGCGCTGGTGCGTGGACCCGCCGCCGAACGCGGACGACGTGCTGACGTCGATCTCAACCCGGGTGTACGGCGGGCCGGAAGTGTTCGGCTCCAGCAGGACGTTCCCCGTGGGGATGTTCGTCCCGCCGGACGTGGCCGCCGTCAGGGAGATCAGGTCGTTGTCGTCGAGCCACAGACGCCACGGCGGGGCACCCTGCCCACCCGGCCAGTTGAAGTACTTGGTCGCGATGTGCGGGTAGAACGTCCGGTGGCACAGCAGCTCGACGTTCCGGGAGGCCGATTCGATGCAGCGGTCGATGTTGCGGTTGTTGCGCGCAACCTCGCCCTGGTCGAGTGCCCTCTTGATCGTCTCCCGGGTGGTGTAGGCGGGCGTCGTGATGGCCATCTACCCTCCCGGGTCAGATCAGTCGCCGCATCTGCGGCCAGGAATAGTTGCCGAGCTGACAGAAGAGACGCCCGTCAGGGCCCTGGTCCAGCGGCTCGCCGTCGAAGGGGCAAGCGGTCGGAGGCTCCGACTTCTCCAGCTCGACGTAGGCAATGGCCTCGATGAAGATGCTGGTCAGCTGATCCCAGGACCCCACGGCTTACTCCTCGTCCGCGCCCTTGAGGCGCTCGATGAGCTGCGCCTTCGTGCCGTAGGTCGGCAGCTGAGCGGCGTCGGCGGCCGAACGCAGCTCGGCCAGCGTCATCCCGTCGTAGTCGACGGTCTCGACCTCGTCTTCAGCAGCGACCTCGGCGGTCAGCTCCTCGGAAGTGGAGGGCCCCAGGTCGTCCTCGGCTACGACCTGGGGCGGGCTCGCGTCGGCGACCGGGGAGACGTCCGCCTCGCGAGCGTTTGTGGCACCACCAGCGGTGGTGATCTTGGGGGACATCGGCTCCTCCTCGGGAGGCCAGGTGACCGGCACCCGGCTACCGCACGAGGCGCAGGCCAGTGTCGGAAGTTCGATGAGTCCGGACGACACGGAGTGCATCCGAACCGTCCAGGGCCCGCGTCCGCAGTCGGCGCAGGAAACGGTGACGAACAGGGGGAGCCGTCGTGTGACGACCCCCTCCTGTTCGGCGTAGTCACTGCTGCCGCAGTGCGGGCAGGCGTCCAGATCGAGTGCGTACGCAGTCGAGCAGTCAGCGCACGTCCGCAGGTTTGCAGGCATCAGTCACTCCGGGTTGGTCAGGCTGCGGTCAGGGTTGCGCCGTTGTCGAGCGGAACCCAGGTGCAGTACCACTTGATGACGCCGTCTCCACCGGTCGCGACGGTGTGCTCGATGACACCCGTCTCGACGGCGAGCGGGAAGCCGGTGAGGTCGTCGGCACCGAGGGCGATCGAAGCGCCCTTGGTGATGACGAGGATCTCGCCAGCGACCGTGTCGGTCGTGCCCAGGTCCGTGGCGGTGCACAGATCGGCGCTGGTACCGGCCGTCGGGTTGGCGACCAGCTTGGTCGTGCCCGCGACGGTGATGGCCGTGGTGACGCGGCCGATCAGCGAGGTGACGAGAACGAGGCCACCGGTGACGGTGAAAACGTTCTGCGTGCCCGCGCCGGACTGGGTGATCGACTTGGTGGCCAGACGACCGAGACCGATGTCCCGGAGCTGGTTGCCGCTGATGATCGTGCTCATGTGTCAGCCCCCTCAGACCACGTTGCGTGCGAGGTTGGCGGGCTTCCGCTGCACGAGCAGGTCGTGGATGATCGCGACGCAGATGCCGCCGTCGACCGTGACCTCGACGCAGTTGTAGCCGTCGTCGAGCTGCTCGTGTCCGACGGTGAACACCATGCAGTCGTTGGTGGCGTCGTCGGCCAGGTCGAACGAAGAAGCCTCCGTGTCAGACATGGCCGTCCAGGTGCCGCCGACGCCGGGAGCCTTGTGCGGGTATCCCTTGACGGACAGGGCCGCCTCGGACGCGCCGTCGACCGACTGCTTCAGGGTGGCGATCTGCGAGCCCGCGTCCAGGTACGTCACGAACGTGACGGCGAGGCCCTGCTTGAGGGGGATGTGGACACCGCTCGCGGCGGCAACCACGTTGAAAACTCGGCCAAGACCCTTCATGGTCTCGTCCTCTCAGTACGGCGCGATGCTTGGCGCAGGGGTGCCACTGCCTGCGTTGCGGCCCCCGGGCGGGGTTCAAGTGCCGCCCGGGGACGGTGATGCCACCGAACGGCGGCATCAAAAAACGCCAGCTCACGAAGAACTGGCGTACGTGCTGCGCCCTGAATCAGGCGCGGGTCTCCAGCCGGACGAACGGCGAGAGGGTGTTGCTGCCCTGGTTGGGCGTGATGGCGGACTGAATCCAGGGACGTCCGTCGACCCTCTCAATGAACCGAACAGTCGTCTGGTCGTTCTGGAAGCGGTAGTGCGGCGAGGTGTCCGCCTGGATCGCCTGACGGTCGCCGATCAGGTAGTAGCTGAAGTCGACGAAGTTGATGTCGCCAGCCGCACCGACCGAGTTGACCTTCTCGGTGAACACGACGGGGCGACCCAGGATCGTCATCGGCGGGCCCTGGACACCGTTGTTCAGCCAGATCGCCGAGCCGCCGGTGCCGACCGAGAGCGCCATGGTGGCCAGCTCGGGGAAGGTGTCGATGTGGGCGACCCACACCGCCGAGTCCAGCGAGGACGGCAGCATGCGGGCGTACATCTTGACGATGTTCTCCCACACGATGCTGCCAGCGGCCTGACCGCCCTCCTTGGTGACCTCGACCGTGGCCGAGGCGTTCAGGAAGCCGAGCGGCTCGCCGACGCCGGAGCCGCCGATGAAGGCGAGGTCTTCGAACCAGGCGATGGCCTCGGGGAAGATCTCGTTGATGAACATCTCCAGGGAGATGATCGAGTCCGCGAACAGCTCGTTCGGGATCTCGCTGTAGGCCGTGAGCTTCTTGGCCTCCAGCTTGACCCGGCCGAACGTCGGCGAGGAGTCCTGGAGAGACGCCGCCTCTTCGGTCCAGTACGCGGTGACGCCGCCGTAGATGTTCGACGCGTTCGAAGAGGCGTCGATCATCGGGAACGGAACAGTCAGCGTCTCCATCGGGACGACGCGGGCCCGGCCACGGACCAGCGCCTTCTCCAGGGCGACGCGCAGCAGCTCGGAGCGCAGCGTCTCGGGGATCAGGAACCCGCCGTCCGCCGGGACCGTGGACCCGAAGGAGTTCTGGATCTCCTTGATCTTGTGCTGGTTGTTCAGCGCCTCGGCGGTACGGGCACCGTGCCAGATCGCGGACATGAAGTCCGTGACGTTGGAGAAGTGCTCGTCGAGCTTCGCGCCCGGCGCGTTCTTGTTGTACTTGTCGCCGACGCGCGAACCCTTGGTGGAGTTCGACGGACGCAGGTCCAGTCGGCGGGCGTCGCCCTTCGGGTCGATGGACCCGGAGTCGGCGAGGTACTTGAGGATGCCGCTCTGGACCTGGGCCTCGATCTGGCCCTCCAGGTCGCCCTGCGAAGCGGAGTTGAACTGGTTCGCGTACTCACGGACGAACCGGAGGGCGTTGTCCTTGGAGGCGAAGACCTCCTTGACGGCACTGCCGTCGTTGAACAGCTCTTCCAGTTCGGCGTCGTTGCGCGGAGTGGTGGGCGTGGACATTACCAAGCCTCCTTCAGGCTCATGAACACGTCGTCCGCGCTGGGCGACGGTGTGGTGAGGCGGGCGACGAGACTGGACCATTCGTCCTTGGGCTCGTCCTCCTCCTCTTCCTCGTCCTCATCGGGCTGAAGGAAGGGAGGCAGCTTCTTGTCGGCGTCCTCGGGGTCGGACTCGTCGTCCATCTCCTCGGAGGTCGCGTCCTCGGGCTCTTCCTCGTCCTCCTTCGGAGGCGGGAAGGCGTTCGTGGGCTCCGGCTCGGGTGCCGGTCCGGGCTCCGGCTCGGGCGGCGGAGTCTCCGGGTCACCCGTCGGGTTCGGGGGTTCCGGCTCGTTCCCCGGCTCGATGGGGGCCATGGCCGTCGTGACGACGTCCCGGATGAGCGCGACCAGTTCGTCCCGTGTCATGTTCGCGATGGACTCCACGTTGTCGTCCGCCTTGGCGGGTGCCTCGGGCGTCGCCGCAGAGTTGTCGACGACGGACGGAGCGGGGGCGTTGGCGCGACCGGCGTAGCGGTACATCGTCAGGTCCCATGTCCGGTTCATGACATCCCTCTGGACAGACGCGGATGCCTCCTGCTTGGCAGGACGCATCGGGATGAGTTCGTCGGCCAGGCCCATCTCCACTGCCTCCTCGGCGGTGAACCAGGTCTCGGCCTCCATCAGCGCCTGCCACTCGGCGAGCGGGCGGCCGGTGTGCTGGGCGTACGCCTGAGCGATGTTGAGGGACTGCTTGTCCAGCAGATCCGCCGTCTTGCGCAGGTCGGACGCCTGGCCGTACTCGGCACCAGACGCGTTGTGGATCATGAACTGCGCCTGCGGCATCATCACGACCCGGTCGCCCGCCAGCGCGATCACCGAAGCGATCGACGCGGCCAGCGAGTCGACGTACACCGTGACGTTCGCGGGGTGCGACCGAATCGCGTTGGCGATAGCAATGCCTTCGAAGACCGACCCGCCGGGAGAATTCAGGCGGAGGTTGATCTTCGAAGTGGTGATCCCGCCGAGCGCCTCGATGAACTCGTCGGCGTACATCCCGAACCATCCGCCGATGGAGTCGTAGACGTAGATGTCCGTCGACTCGGCATCCTCGGCCGAGTTCTCGATGCGGAACCAGTCCTTGGCGTTCTCAGGCGGCTGCATCCCCGGCGGAGGCGTCGGTGAGCGGCGCTGAGCCACCAGCTCAATGAATGGCATTGGTCGCCTCCTCGGGCGGCTTGTTCTGTTCTTCCTGAGCAGGCGGCAGGGCCGGTCGCGTGGAAGGGGTGGGAGTGCGAGGTTCCGGGAGTTCCGTCATGTCGGGCAGGCCGACGGCGGAGAGAATGTCGGACGCTTCCCACAGACCCGTGTCGGCGAGGAACTTGGCGGACTGCGCCTTGCTGAGCAGCACCTGCGCAGCGATCTCGTCGTCCTCCGGAACCGGGTTCACGAAATCGAATTCGAGTCCCTCGCCAGCGCGCCCGAAGAGGGGGAGCAGCAGGCAGTTGAGGGCTTCCTTCGTCCGCAGCAGTCGGGGCTTGGTCATCCACCGGGCGAACATGACCTCGCCCGCGTAGGCGTTCGCCTTGTTCACGTCGTCAGTAGCGCCAGTCATGGCCTTCGGGAAACCGAACGCCTCGCGGATCGTCTCGCGGGAGGCTTCACGCAGTTCCACGAACTGCATGTCGTCCATCGTGTACTTGCGGTCGACCCACTTCATTCCGGCTTCGAGGATCGCCACGCGGTGCGCGTTCGCGACACCCTTGTGGCTTTCCGCCCACCGCTGCTGGAACTGGTGGAAGTCCTCGTCCGAGATGTTGTTCTCGGCTTCGATGACACCGCCCGGTGCCGCCGAGTTCCGGAAGAAGTTCCGGTTGTACTCGGTCGCCATGTAGGTGGCGTCGAGGTCGCCCATGATGGACTGGACCGCGCCCAGGCCACGGTACGGGTCAAGGGGGTGAGGACGGCGAAGGAAGATTACGTCTTCCTTCGCGAGCGGCACGTCCTCGCCGCCCGGCCCGTGGTAGATGTACCCGACGAGGAAGTTGTTGGAGTCCGGGACCGGCTCCATCCGGTCGGGCCGTACGAACCACAGCTCGGCCGGGATGTTGAACCGGCGGACGATGATCCAGTACTGCTCGCCGGTCAGCTCCTCGTGCTGTTGCGTGGACTCGCGGAACGCGGACCCGAAGAAGAACGGGTTCGGTCGGTGCCACAGGTCGAGCGCCGGATGCTTGGTGACCTCGATCCGGCTGTCCTGGACGCCCGTGGTGCCGCCGCCGTAGCGACGGCGTCCGTCACGCGGGGTCCGGTACAGCTTCCACTCGACCTGTGAGTAGGCCGTGATGATGCGGTCTACGATGGCGAAGAGTGTCCCGACCTGGCCCTGCGCCTGCATCTGCGCGACCATGCCTCCCGTGGAGGCGGTAGTCGGCAGCCAGCCGCGTCCCCGAGAATTGGGAACGTAAGGAACCGGGGCCTTGTTCTTCAGGACCGCGCCGAGCAATGTGCGTCCCATGCGCGCTCCTGTTCACTTGAGATGCTGAGAAGAAAGAAGGAGACAAGCCATGACCACGACCCTTGCCGACCTGCGTAAGCGCGCTGGGCTGTCGCAGTCCCAGATGGCGAAGAAGATGGGCGTGAGCAACACGCAGGTGAGCCGTATCGAAGCGAGCTATCCGGACGTCATGTTCCCGACGCTGCGCCGGTACATGGATGCGGTAGGCGTAGACATCCGGTTCGTCGGCGAAGGCGTCATCGACGACGTGTCCGACGAGGTGGAGAAGGATGTCTTCCGGTCCGCCACGGTCGAGAACAAGCGCGCCGATCCGAGCCGTGGCTTCGGCCGCAAGAGCGCCTGATCACTGGCCGGAGAAGAACTGCCACTGGAGCACCGCAGCGCCGAGACCGGCGGCGATGACTCCCGCAGGGATGTAGATCATCCCGATGCCGAGCGCGACCAGCGCTACGGCGGCCAGGGCCAGAAGGCCCGACATGATCGACCCTGCTGCCCCTGGTGCCAGCTTGGGCAGCAGGGTCTTCCTTGTTGAAGCGTGCATGGGTCCTCCCCGCTTTCGACCCGCCGAGAGGGTCACAGGAAACGCATTCGTGGCGTGGTGCCGTTGTAGTGCGCGAGCAGCAGGGCGTCAGTGCGATACGATCATCTGCATGGAACCGCCTGCTGAAATTGAGTACCGGGGTGTCATGTATAAGCGAAACCCCGAAAGTTCTGAGTGGTCGAAACGGGTCTACTACCTTGCTCCTCGGGGGAGTGGGCGCAGCTACCTTCACCGGGACGTCTACGTGGACACCTACGGCGCGATACTGGAGGGCCACCACATACACCACCGGGACTTCGACCCGTTTAACAATGTCCCGGAGAACCTCGTAGCTCTCTCGCCCTCGGAGCACCAGAAGCTACACCGGGAACGCAACGGCAAGTTCGACGAAGAACGCCTTGCGATACACCGTGCGACCACTTTGAAAGCCGCTGCCGAATGGCATGGCAGCGAAGAGGGACGCGCATGGCACCGCGAGCATGGGAAACGCACCTGGGAAGGTCGCAGCCCGGACGGTGTGTTCACGTGTCCGGAGTGCGGTACAGAGCACGCCGGGTACTTCGCGAATCGCGGCGAGCCGACGAAGGAGAGGTACTGTTCTTCGTCCTGCCGTCAGCGTGGTGATCGTCGTCAGGGAAAACGCGAGAACTGGGGTGAAGAGGTTTCCTGTGCGTTCTGCGGCAACGCCTTCAAGCGCATCCCCAGCACGCAACAGGAAACCTGCTCACGGAGTTGCGGTGCGAAGCTCCGGTGGCAGAGGAAGCGCGACAGCGACAAAGCTACAGAAACCGCATCCTCGGAGTAGAACCGGAAAAATAGGCCAAAAGGAGAGCATCCGCGTTATCGGGACTTCGGCCGCACCGACGGATGATGTCGTCCTTCGCCTCGACCTGGATCAGGCCCTTGGCGTCCAGGTACCAGCGCGGCCACAGAAGCTGGGCGCACGCGGTGTCCGCGTTCTCCATCTGGGACAGGTCCCAGCCACCGGCCGCCGAGAACTCGCGGCCGATCGTCCACCACATCTCGGCCCGCAGGTTCTTGAACTTCTTTTTGTCGTGCGGGTTCGAGGAGACGTTCACGCCGACGATCTGTGCGTTGTGCTCGCCCCGGCGGGCCGCGTTGCGCAGCTCGCCGATCACGCCGAAGCCCACGCCGATCGAGTCGATCTTTACCTTGGTGGCACCGCTGATCCGCAGTGCCCGCAGTACGAGGGGGGCGATCTTCTCGGGTCGGTCCGTCCGGATACGCCATTCGCGTCCGGCGAGAACACCGCGACGTTCGCGGATGACCGTCTCGTCGGAACCACCGCCCACGTCCACGCCCAGTTCCACAGGCGAGAGGTCAGCGGGGGAGTACTTGGTCTCCGGGTCCAGTCGGCAGGCTGCCACATCGGATGCCCTCACCACCGTGTCGGCCGCGTCGACCGAGAACTCGCCGAGCACCTTCGATCGGTACAGGGCGTTGTCCTCGCCCCAGTCCTGCTTCTTCTCCTCGACCCACACCTGGGAGACCAGGGAGGCGGCCACGTTCTCGCTGACCGGCTCGCCGGTGAAGTTCGGGGAGTCGAACGCCGAGATGCCCATCGTCTGCCAGCCGGAGCCCGGCTGACAGACCTTGTAGAAGTGCGTGGCCGAGTTGTCCGGGTTGCCGATCGCGAGGATGCGGCAGTCCGGACCGGTGGCCAGTGCGTCGGCTGCGACCCAGAGCTGCTCCGGTACGCCGCACGCCTCGTCGATGACGACGAGTACGTACCGCGCGTGAATGCCCTGGAAGGCGCTCTCGTCCTGGTCGGCGGGCTTGCGACCGTAGGCGACGATCTCTTCGTCGATCAACCATTCGGTTTGGTTCACGCGACCGGGCAGGCCCACCGACTTGTGGAACCGGCGTACGTAACGCCAGAGAATCGCACGGACCTGAGCGGTGGTCGGTGCCGTCGTTACGACGAACGCCTCGCCCGGCGGGTGGGAGTCCAGCCACCAGGAGATCGCCAGCGCGGCGACGTGGGACTTGCCGATGCCGTGGCACGAGTGCACGGCGGTGCGGCGGTAGTCCCTGACGGACTCCAGGATGTCCCGCTGCTTTGACCAGACGGCCTGCCCGAGTCGCTCGTCGACCCAGAGCGCCGGGTCCGACATGTACTTGGACTGGCGCACGGTGGACTGCTTGCGGTCGACCGCTGCCTTGAGCTGGTCCCGGACGATCTTCAGCCGCTTGGTGTCGCCGGTGCGGATCAGTCGCTCGACCAGCTCCTGCATGGCCTGCGGGTCCATCGTCCCGAGATCAGTTGTCATGTTCATTCCCCTGTACTGCGGTCAGCAGGTACAGCGGCGGGTCCATGTCCATGGGGACGGTGCGCGCCTGTACGTACGCCTCGGCCGGGTTCTCGGGGTCCAGCAGGACGTGACCCTCGGCGTTGGTCCGGTACTCCTCGAAGTCGATGACCCAGATGCCGTCGGAGTTCTCGCGGATGATGACCTCGCTGTCGGCGGGAACGAGGTTGGCGTTCACCCCGTTCAGACCGAGCCAGCCCCTGATCTCACCCCGGCGCAGCTCCGGAGTCTGCTTCCAGAGCGTGCCGTTGGTGACGATCCAGGTGGTCATCCGTCGTCCTCGGACGAACCAAGGGCCGCCTTGGTGACGTCCTCGGTGGCGTTGATCATCGCGATCAGGCTGCTGATCTCGCTGCCGATCTGGTCGGCCTCGACGGAGAGGCGGACCTGCGCGTCCAGACCCAGGTACTTGGACCGGCGCTCCTTGATCTTCAGGATGCGGTCGAGCGTCTCCAGGACGAAGCGTTCGTCCTGGACGACCTGGCCCTCGACCATGATCACGCGGCCCTGCTGGACCAGCACGTGCTCGCGCCGGAGCTGCCCCCAGAGGTGGCGCTCCATCTCGTCGAGGGACTGGAGTTCCTGGAGCTTCGTCTCATCCGCCGTGAAGCGGTAGACGGCGGTCAGTCCGCGCCGGATGGCGGTCACCGCGCGGCGGGCGTCCGGGAGTCCGGTCTCGCGGTCGGTGAGGTTGAGGATCTCGGCGATCTCGTCGGGGCTGTGCCCGATGGCCGAAAGTCGTGAGGCTTCCCGGTCCCGCTTCCAGTTGTGGTAGGCGGGGTAGTCGTCGGGTCGCTGCTCGGGGAAGAACTCCTCGTTGCCCTGGAACGCGGGCAGATTGTCGTCAGTCATACGGTCCTGCCGAGGTGGCCGTTTTCGGGCAAAAGAAAACGCCCACACGGTCACCGTGCAGGCGTTTTGCATCCCCTGGAGAAAGGAGCGCGCCGACACCGGGGGGTGGTGTCAGCGTGTCCGGATTCCAGTATACGGTCGCTATACGTTTTATAAATAAAGTACCTCATGTGTGGTGCGGGTCACATCAGTTACTGACAGGTAGAACGGTTGTTCGACCTCTATGAGGGTTGCCTTCGGAAATGAAAAAATTTCCTGTAGATTCTTCCCTTGGCCAAAGCTCGCGGGTATACCTTCGGGTGCATCTGAATACATGTCGACTTTGGAGAGCGTGTGACCGTGACCGATATCTACACCAACGTCCCTGACGACGAGGATGTCCTGGAAGTCCTTCTGACGCCCCGTGAAGCGGCGGGTGTTCTCGGCGTCACCACGCGCACGCTGAACATCTACGCCGACAGTGGCCGGTTGCGCTGCACCAAGACGGCGGGCGGGCACCGGCGTTACTTCGCTTCCTCGATCCGTCTCGCGCACGAGGGTCAGTGGGAGAGTGCGGGCAAGGAGCCGACCGTGGGCGACTTGCTTCCGGAAGAGAAGCACGTCATTGTCCGCGAGGACTGACATCCCCCGGCGGCCCCGTCTGCTCGACCTCTTCTGCGGTCAGTGCGGCGCTGGCTGGGGGTACCACCTCGCCGGGTTCGATGTGACCGGCGTGGACATCCGCCCCATGGAACTCGTCCCGCCGGACATCCGGTTCGTGCACGGGGACGCCATCGAGTACCTGCGTGCCCACGGGCACGAGTACGACTACATCCACGCGTCCCCCGTGTGCCGCGCGCACACCGTCGCCCGCAACTCGGCCCCGGTCCGGTACCAGCACACCGACTACATCCCGCCGTTGCGTGCCGCCCTCGCCGCTCTGTGGGCCGACGGGCACCACATTCCGTACGTCATCGAGAACGTGATCGGCGCTCCGCTGATCGACCCCGTCATGCTGTGCGGCGCGATGTTCGGACTACCCACTTACCGGCACAGGATTTTCGAGTTCGGTGGTGTGCCCCGCCCCGACTCCCCAGCGCACCCTCTCCACGTCGCCCGCACCGCGCCCATGGGACGCAAGCCGCGACCGGGGGAGTTCTGGTCGATCGCGGGGAACTTCTCCGGCGTGGACGAGGCAGCCCAGGCGATGGGGATGCCATGGGCGAACCAGGACGGGGTGCGTCAGGCCATACCACCCGCGTACACCTGGTGGGTGGGAAATCATCTGATGCACCAACACCGCTTTCGTCGATGCAGAAAAATCGCTAAAGTGGTTGCATGACAGCCAAGCCCCCTCGGGTGCGTAAAAATGTGTCCCTGACCAGCGAAGATCTGGACGACCTCACCGAGCTGAAGGCCGGAGACAGCACCAAGGCTCAAGCCTTCACCGCGCTCACCGGCCTGCGAATCGGGGCGCGCACCTCGGAATCCGAAGTGCTGCACGGACTGATCGACCTCGGCCGCTCCCTGCTGCGAGAGAAGGAACTCGACCTCGCCTACAAGCGGGCCGCCGAGGTGGACGCGGCAGACCCGGAACGGCTGAAGTGGCGCGCGTGTATGCGCAGGAACCGCGTCCGGCACGTCACGGACGGGAACCCCGCGTGAACATCACCCTGGTCCGCGCGGTGCAGACGTCCATGGGTCTTCCTTCGTCGTGGAACGCCTGGGACACGAACGGTCAGTACTACTATCTGCGCTACCGTCGTTCCCGTGGAACCGTCCACTCCTTCCCCGACGAGGACTACACCCAGTGGAGTTGGGACGACTGGCACAACCCCGTCGCCCGCTTCGAGTACGGCAACCCCATGAGCGGCGTCATCACCTTCGACCAGTTCTGCCGACTCGCCGGACTCGCGGTCGCCCCCATGATCGAGTACGAATGCTGCGGCCGGTACTTCAACGGCCACATCGAAGACATCCTGAAGGAAATCGGCAAGCTGTGAGCATCATCGAAGCCCGGTACGGCCACATCTACCGGCTGTGCCTCGACCAGGATGTCACCGTGCTCGGCATCATCGTGTCCAACGACAGGCTGAACGCGCTCTACGACGAGTACATCACCGCGCAGGTGGCGACCAGCAAGGAACACGACGGGACCGCTGGAGCCGTCCGGCTCAACCCCGGTGACCCCGCTTTCGGTTACATCATCTGCCGGGACATCGGCATGGTGCTTCAGGAAGAGCTGAAGGAAGACCTCGGCCCGGTGAGTCTGGAGACCCGGGTCGAAATGGAGCAGGCCCTGCGCCGAGTACTGGGCCCGTAGCGAAGGAGACACGATGGAAGACGGCCCCGCCCCCGAGGGGAGAGAGTCGAAGTACCGGCGGATCGTTCGGCATTTCGAACAGGCCATCGACTGCGGCGACCTGATGCCCGGCCAGAAGGTGCCCCCTGTGCCGAGGATCGCCGAGACGTTCGACGTGGCCGGGGAGACGGCGGCCAGGGCGGTCCGGGAGCTGCGGGACAACGGGTACGTCCACACCACCGCGCACGGCACGTTCGTCCTCGACCGCATGAGGGTCGGCGTCGAGGTGCTGCCGTACTTACACCCGACCGGCTGCCGCTCCACGATCCACTGCGCCAACTTCGGTTTCTGTCACCGCTGTTCGCCGGAGCTGGCGCGGGCCTCCTCCTTCGCGCTCCTGGCGCTGAAGGAGGTGGGCCGGGAGTGGGACGGAGGGCTGTACGAGAAGGTGATGGTGACGATTCGCGACGGTATGGGCGATATGTCGGAATCTTCTAGAGGGTCGTAGAGGGTGCAAAAATTTCGCGGGACCGCGCGCCAGGACCCCCGCTCATTTGAGCAAACTCCTGCTCGTATGAGCGCTCACATGAGCACCCCCTCCGCTCACATGAGCACCGCTCATATGAGCACCACCCCTCTCACGTGAGCGCTCACATGAGCGCACGCCGGCTCACTTGGTGTCAACGCCGGTTGACGCTCAGTTGAGCATGGGTGTGCTCACATGCGTGTGACGCACGTCACACCGTTTTATCTCGACGTCAAGACACTTCCGGCCGATTCGGCTATAGACTAGGGGTACCCCAAGGGGGAAGGACGAAGGTCCCTCCCCCGGCCGGGTCCCTCTCCCCCGTCGGGGGAGAGGGGCAAGGAGTAGGAAGCCCGGACGGAAGGCCGGGCGCGTGAGTTGACCCCCCGCGTTGAGCGGGAGCGCGTTGACAGATGCCCTCGCACGGCACAGTGCGGCCATTCACACGGCCATTGAGAACTGAACAGTGTGTCAAGCACGCCCATACCGAGACACGCGCAGACGCGCGTAATCCGGCATGCCCCGTCATGGGGTATGGGCCCCACCGCCCAAACGGCGCAACGGTACGGACCGCAAGTCACGACTGGAGCGTACGAAGGGTGACGTACCCGCCGGAGCATCCTCCCTAGGAAGGGGGACCGGACGGCAGTCATACGCGGTTGTGTGGTCAGTGGGCAAAACGCCAACATCCCCATGGGCCGGAACTGGCACTTCCGGCCCATGGGTAGGGTCCCCGCGCGTAGCGAAGGGGACCGGGCCCGATCACTTTAAGTGAGACGGCCCTAACAGAGTGTGGCGAGAGAGGGACCAACCCTGCCCCTAGGGGTAAGTGTGTCCGTCCCTCTCTCGCCCCCTGGATAGGTGACATGAGACAGGAGACAGTTATGCGCAAGTTGGCGCACACGCGTCCGGCTGCTGCGATCCGGGAACTCCCCAAGATCGTTGCCGTTCCGGCGCACGAGAGCGCGCGTATCACGCCGTTCTCGGTCAAGAACGAGGTTCCGTCCCCGTTGTGGTTGGGCTATTCCTCCGGTATGGAACACGCGTTCCTCATTCCGGTCAGGCCCGACGGTGACGAGTCGGTCAAAGCTGTCTGCGGTCGCGTCATGGACTCGCAGCGTCTCGCCCCTTCTAAGAGGCAGCGCTGCAAGACGTGCACGATCCGGATGGCGGAAGACACGCGCAAGCGTGGCAAGGAACTGAGTGAGCCGACCACTGACAACGTGGCGACCGGTCTTACTCAGGGTGACCCGAAAGACGCTGAGCGACGGCGTACGGCTGAATTGAAGCCGTTGTTCGGTGAGGCGTCCAAGATCAATCCGGTGATCGTTGACCTCACTCGTGATGGTCGCGACGACGAAGCGCTTGCGCTGGCACGTCGACTTGACGTGTCCGCCAAGAGCATCGGGGGCATGGTCCCCAAGGCTGAGCGGTCCCCGATCGGGCAGCGTGACCATGGCATGTCCGATGGTGTCGCGCTGGTTCAGGGTCCCAACATGGAAGCGACCGATGGTCAGGTGACGGATTGGGAGCGCCCTACGGGTGACTTGCCCAACTGTCTCGTCGGTGCCCCGATCGCAGAACCGAACCCGGATGCCCCTCGGCGTACGTGGCGCAACCCTGTGACCGGTGCCATCGAGCCCGCATCCCCGCGACTTGACGGTTCCCTCCGGGAGCGCGTTGACCGGACCATCGTTCCGGATGCCGCAGACCGTGACGGGTTCGTGCAGTCGTCCGCCCGTCGCACTCCTGCATCCAAGCGTCGGCACCGGCGCAAGGTGAACGCGGAGCGCAAGGCGCAGGCCCGTATCGCGGAGCGTAAGCGCGGTAAGTAGTCCGGGCAGTGGTCGGACCGTAGGGCGCGGATTCCTCGTAGCCCTACGGTCCCTCAGGCCGTCCGGCCTGGTAAGGGGGTTGGTTGTCCGTGCGGGTTGACATGTGGGTAGTCATCGCGTGTTCGGTGATCTTGCTGATTGCCATCGTGGTGACCCCGGAGGACAAGTGACAGGGGTGGCCGTGACGGTAAGTCAGGGCGTAAGCGTGGCTGTGTCACGCGTCAAGACAGGCGTTGACCGGTGCCTGAGGGTGGGCCGGTTCGTGACGGTGGTCATGATTCTGTTCATGATCAAGACGGTGTGAGGGGTTGGCTATGGGGAGTTACGCACGTCACCGCTGTGTCCCGGAGGGCAAGCCGGTAGACCCCAGCAGGTGGCCGGTATGGGCCGACCCGGGGCACGTGGTCAAGTTTCGGGGGACGCCGTACCACGGGCGTGTCCGGCTCGTCTGGCGCTGCTGTGGTTCGGTGCTGGTCGAGTCGATGCGGGACGAGAGCGACCCGGAGTGCGCCGAGACCGAGACCGGGCGCTACGTGCTGGGTGCCTTGCGTCGGCCCGTTCACGGGGTGTCGTACTCGGTCCCCTGCATCGGGGCGGAGTGGTCCATGCGCCTGCCGTGCGGTGACATCGTGGGCGAGGGGTGTGACTGCGACACGATCGCGGCGGAGGCTGCTGCGGTCTAGGGGGTGATCCGATCTCCGGGCGGCACGGACTGCGATGTCCGTGCCGTCCCGGTCTTGTCTCACCCCGAGACAGGTGACAGGTGAGGAGTGTGGTTGGCGTGTATGAAATGAATCCGCGCACGATGGCCCCGCGCTATCTGCGGTCCGGGCAGGTGCTCTTGGACGACGGGGGTATGCCGTTCGCAGTCGTGTCGTCCAAGCCGAACATCGCGCCGAACGGCACGGTCACGGTGCAGACGCGCGTCTACCCTGACGGACCGTTCGACGTGCGCATGTTCTCCGGTCGGCATGAGCACCGGCCGACGCACGGGCACGCGGGCATCGAGTCGTGGCCCACGTTCGCCGCTGCATCCGCGCGGTGTGACCGGCTGAACCGGGCGCGCACGCACGAGGACGTACGTACGTGGCGCGAGTACGCGGCGCTGTACCGCCACGACTCGGCGGCCCCGGCGTATCTGTCCGCGCTGGAGTCGTTCATGCCCGTGGAGTTCCCGCCCGGCGCGGACGTGACTGTGGCGTGGATGGGTCCGCACCCGCCCGCGTTGGGGCGCAGTGCGGTCACGCGTACGGAGCGCTACCGGCTGCGCAGTGTGCCGGGTGGTTATCGGGGCGATTACGTGTACCGGTACGTGCGCCGCTACAACGGTTCGGCGTTCGAGTTCACGCGCATCGTGTGGGGCGACGGGTCCGTGTCGGTGTCCGCGCACCGTGCGGGCACGACGGAGATCGTGCACGAGTGGGTGTCGGGCGGAGTGCTGGCACCTGCCGCCGAACCGGCGCACACGTGCGGCCCTGGCATGAACTACGGGTGCGATGTGCCTGAGTGTGACGGCAACGTGGGCGACTGACCGTCCTGATGTGTCCGGGGCGCATGTTTCACGTGGAACATGCGCGCCCGGTCCCGACTCAGGAAGGTGACAGCAGATGGCGGAGCGCAGTATCGACTACCCGACGGGGGACCCGAACGGGATGTCGTTCATCTGCAATCGGTGGGTGTTCACGGGCCCGGAGGGTTACCGGGTGCAGTTCGTCGGCGGCGACGGCGGCCAGTGCTGGGGTGTCTTCCGGTACGACGGTGCGCACACGCGACGGGCGTACGGGGAGCCGATGACGGAGGACGACGCGCACGCGTTGGCGGCCCGACTGTCGGGCCGTCCGGTGCACGTGGCACCGTTGGAGGGCTGATGGCGGACGAGATGATCACGACGGAGTATGCGGGCACGGGCCGGATGAACGGCACGCACCACGTGCGCGTGTTCTGGCGAGTGACGCGCGATCAGTCGACGACGCTGGCCAAGCGTGCTGCGGCGGCATGTGTGCGCGCTGAGCTGAAGCCTGCCAAGGGTACGCGGGTGTCGTTCGTGTCCATGGACCTGGACACGTACAAATCGCCGCATCTGGCGGCGATCATGGTGTACCGGCTGCGCACGGCGGAGGAGATCGCGCACCGTGCGGAGCTGGCCAAGCACACGTATACGAGGTGCGACGGTTGCGCTGACAACGAGCCGGGTCAACTGGTTCTCATGCTCACGGGTGAGTCTTCGGACGTGCGTGTAGAACCGTCACATACGTACGAAGGCGGAGGAACCGTGTGGCGAGTGACGTTCGGCCCGGTGCCGACAGGTGAGGAGCGCGCTCTGTGTTTCTCGTGCTGGCATCCGATCCGCAGCACCTGCAAGGTGTTGCACTGGATCGACCGGCGGGGAAAGTTGCAGCTCGACTGACGTGTGGGTTCGGGGCGCAGTGTTCCACGTGAAACATCGCGTGCGGGCGCTGCGCTCAGTGTCCACATGGAAGGTGATAGGTGACATGGCGGGACTGATGGTGTCCATCGAGCGCAAGGATCGTGCTCTGTGGGTGACGGTGCGGGGGCCCTTGCCGAAGGCGAAGCGGGCAACGCGTACGGCGGATGCTGCTGCTGCGCAGTGGGCGAGGGCGCAGGGCTTCAACCTGGGTGTGTGGCGTCGGGTGACGAACCAGACCAGCGTGGCGGGTCAGTTCGTCTACCGGGCGTGTTTCGCGTTCAAGTGACCTGACTGTGCGGGTCGCGGGCTCAATGTTTCACGTGGAACATTGGGCCCTCTGTCCGCATACGAGAGGAGACGGACTGTGTACGTGGTGCAGGGTAAGTACTGGATCGTGCGCAACGGGGTGAAGGTTCCGCCGCCGGAGCCGATGCGCTTTCACACGGCGATGGGGATGCTCCGTTGGGCGCTGGACACGGGCATGATCCGTCGGTGTGGTGCGTGGGGCAACACGGTGCCGGGTCCGGCCGAGATGGAACGGGTGTCGATTCCGTACGCGGGGTCGGGTGACTGGTCGGGTGACTGGTTCTTCTCCCCGGAGCAGGTTGCGGCGATGGGCCGGGCGTTGTCCCGGTATCGGGCGCACCTGCGTTACCGGCGTGAGGTTGAGCCGCAGTGGCGTCCGGACACGAGTGTGAGCGCGACGGGGGAGGTTTTCTGCGCGGACAACTCGATCGAGCTGCACGAGGTGGACAAGGACGGCAACAAGCGGGTGCGACAGACGGTGCCCCCGCACGGTGACGTGTGTTTCTAGGGAGGTCGGGCCCGTGTACGGGTTCCGCATGGCGACCGACGAGCGCGACCAGTTGGATGTGTGGTTCGCGTTCAAGTCGGCGATCGATCATCGTTGTCCGGTGCGTGTGTCGTTCTTCAAGCGGAAGAAGGATGCGCGCCGTAAGCCTGTGGTCGACGACTACGGCAACCCTGTGTTCGTGAAGGTGACGCGGGTTGTCGAGCCGTATGAGCTGGCGACGACGGACAGTGGCGACCACATTGTGCGGGTGGTTGACCGCACGCCGGAGAACGAGGACTCCGGTCCTGAGTACCGGATGATCAAGTTGAAGAGTGTGGCGGTGCGTTACGGCGATGGGCATCCCGTGCTGACGCGCATGCTGACGCACGGCTTCCTTTGCCCGACCCCGTTGGACGGGGACGAACTGCACCCGCGCAAGGGTGCGTTGACACAGCGCAAGCCGGGCATCCTGCTTGCAATGTGAGAGACAGGAGACATGGACATGATGAACCACAAGGCGCGCAAAGGTCGGCTCGGACTGGTGTTCGGGGCGCTGTCGGCGGCCCTCCTGGTGGCGGGTGGCGTGCTGCTCGCCCCGTCGGCGGAGGGCTCCGACTACGTGTGCGAGACGGGCTTCACCACCGACCCGGAGTACGTCAGCGAGTGCATGTCGAACGGCACGCACGAAGAGGCCGCTGTCGCGTGGTACGTGGGCTACTCCGACGAGCAGCGCGCCGCCGACTGCGAGACGGCGTGGCGGACGGGCGACATGGTCCTGGTGGTGCGCGAGACGCGCGGCGACGTGATCACGGACAACTTCCGCAACGGCAACCAGATGATCGAGTGGACGGCGCGCATGGGCGTGGCGAACTGCGCCGCGCTGGGCTACGCCGACATCCGCTGACAGGTGACAGGAGGACCAACGATGCTCCGACGCAAGAACAACCCGCTCCCCGTGCTGAGCGGGTGGGACGACTCGGTCGTGATGTTCCGCTCCAAGGTGCTGCTCGACGAGACGGACGGGGTCACCCTGATGTCGGCCCTCGACCGGCTGGTGCAGCGGCACAACCCGTTCGCCCGTGCGGTGGTCTCGATGGGCTCCCTCGGCTCCCTCTCGTACGAGCGGGCGCTTGACGCCCTGCGCACGTACGAGCGGACCGGTGTGGCCGTGATGCCGACGCCGCTGTAACCGTCGCCCGGCTTCGGGGCGACTCCCGATGGTCCCGTATGTTTCACGTGGAACATCGGGGGTTCGCCCCGTGGCATGGACGAAGGACCAACGCATGATCAAGTCGTCGCGTATCCCTGAGGGGTGGGAGTTCGTTACCAGCGACCAGGGATGGGAGACAGCGTGGTCAACCGCGATGCGCTACAAGCACGAGCGCGAGAGGCTGCGGCCCGGCTTGTTCGTCCGCGTCAGGGTGGTCCCGTCGGGTCACCTGAACACGTGGTGGATTCTGAAGAAGGAGGAGACCAGATGAGCGCCGACGTACAGCGCATGCTGTCCATCGACCCCGACGCACGGCACGTGGAGTTCCGCGCGAACGCGTGCCGCGAGTGCGACGAGTCCGGCCCGCTGACGCAGGTCGACAACCCGGCCTGGTGGCAGTGGTTCGACGAGCACCGGGACAAGACCGGGCACACGAAGTTCTATCAGCTCAAGATCGAGCGCAGCACCGGCGAGTCCACGTCCGTGAGCGCGCCCCCGCGCAAGCGCCGCACGCTGGGCCAGCGCTGAGAAACAAGCACGCGTGATTGTTCCACGTGAAACGGAGACAGACATGCCCTTCGAGCCGGTGACGTACGACGAGTCCATGACGGACGCCGAGTACCTGACCTACCTGTACGACCGGGCGGCGCAGCGGTACGGCTACGCGTCCCACGCGGAGTGGGTCGAGGCCAGCACCGGCGGCAGCTACAGGAAGTGGCGGGCCAAGGTGGACGCTGAGGAACGGGCTGACCGTGAGGCGTGGGCCAAGGCGGTACTCGCCGCCGACTGAATGTTCCACGTGAAACCAGGAAGGGCGACAGTCTGTGGGGAGTCTGACCAAGCGCAATCGGCGCACATTGCTGCGCCACCGGAAGCGCGGGCACAACGTGTACGACAGGGGGCCGATGCTCTACTTCCGCCTCCCGCTCGGAACCGTGGTCAGCGTGTACCGCTACCCGCTTGTGCGCATGGATCGCGGGGCGTACAGGGTGCGCAGCGCGGAAGTGTTCGGGCCGTACCCGCCCGACTCCGCGATGCTGCGCGAGTTGCAGCGGTGGGCCTGACCGAAAGCAATGTTCCACGTGAAACATCGACAGGAGACAGCATGACCGTGACCATCCCCGCCACCGTGCGGGACAACTCCGAGACCGTCACCGACTACGCGTTCCGCCGGGACATGGCGCAGTCCACGTGGCCCTACCACACCCCAGTCACGCGTGAGCTGGAGATCCGGCGCGTCTCGATGTTCTCGACGCTCCGGCTGACGCACTACACGTGGCACGACGTGAACCCCGACGGGCAGCACTGCCGCTTCGACATGATCGTCGACGTCGGCGGCACCGTGGTGAACCTGTACCACACGGAGTACTGGACGCGGGTGGCCTGCACCGACTGCGAGTACAGCTACGCCGATCGCTACATCGCCGTGACCGACGCCGACGGGGTGACGCACCCCGCCGCCCCGTTCTGCGGCGAGCACGGGCACGTCGTCAAGCGGATCACCGACCGGCAGCCGGGCTACTCGTGGGCCGAGTCGGAGCGGCTGCTCGTCGGGCAGCACGACTGACCCCGTCACCTCAGGCCGAGCGTCCCGCCCCTGCCTGCCCCACGTTGGCAGGGTCGGGACGTTCCCCCGACCTGACGGAGCAATGTTCCACGTGAAACATCGACGAGAGGGGTACCTATGGGCGACCTGCCCGACGACCTGACGCTGCGGACCGTCACATTCGACAACGACATCGATCAGATAGGCGTAGTGATGGTCGATCCCCGCGAAGAGCAGGTGGAGGTCTCGTTCGACGGCGGACGCACGACTGAGTGGCTTCCCCGCAACCGCCTGGAGGACGTGACCGAGAGCTACGACTGCGCCTATCGCTGGGGCCTCACCGACGAGAGCTACGAGGACGAGGACTGACCAAGATCATTCTTGGTTCCACGTGAAACATCGAGAGACAGGAGACAGAGGCATGACCCTGGCCGAACTGATCGCACGCGACGCCGTCGAGACGCACTGGTTCTGGACGCACGAGGTGAGCACCGGACCGTACACCGAACACGAGGTGTGGGACGTCGTGTTCGTCCGCAACTCCAACGAGCCGGAGCGTTGGGTCACCGACGGCGACACCCGACGCACCGCCTACTTCACCGGCATCCCCGGCATCACCGCCGACAGCCGACGGGCCACGGGCGGCAACCGCAGGGAGCCGATGCCCGCCCTGGTGCTGGCCGACCTGCTGGCCGACGCCTCCCAGTACGACAACAACCCCACCCTGTCGGGGTGGATCACCGAGGCGCACGAGGCGGGCGGGTTCGACCCGAGCGTCCTCGACCACTACTACGAGGCGCAGCGCATCAGCGCCACGCTGCACGCCTGGCTCGGCGACCAGTACGACGAGTACCTGACCGCCGCCCAGGGCTGAATGTTCCACGTGAAACATCGACGTGCTGTCGGCTTCGCATCCCCGCCCCGGTGTGGGGTGCGTTGTCGGGACCATGATCGTTCTTGGTTCCACGTGAAACATCGAGCGAAGGAGACAGGCAGTGAGCGCACCGAACAGGCAGCACATCATGCGACAGGGTGAGGTGCTGCGCGTCCTGTTGCCCGAAGGGGTC
>Ga0247823_10000044_pt1 | contig 85054 bp, 156 predicted proteins | sample 13C_PalmiticAcid_2_FD_192426 | JGI IMG/M metagenome (GOLD analysis project Ga0247823, IMG submission 192426) | Soil microbial communities from agricultural site in Penn Yan, New York, United States - 13C_PalmiticAcid_Day30 | ecosystem: Environmental > Terrestrial > Soil > Agricultural land... | reverse complement strand
AAGTGGGGGTGAGCGGCCTCAGGCAGCCTTGGCGAACGGGTCATCCTCGGCTGGATCCTCAGCGGCAGGCTTTCCGCCTACGAAATCGCCAGGAGTGTCGAGCATGACCGGCTGTTGCGCCTCAGCTTCCGCCTTGGCTTCCTTCTCGATCAACGCGACCTCGTCATCGACTTCATCATTGCTCCAGTTCGGATGGAACATGCGCACCGATTCAGGAGTCGAAATCGCCTTCGCGAGACGCAGATTCGAGATAGCGGTCGAGAGTTGGACAGGATCTTGGTCGGCGCGAACTGGGAACTTCATCTCCGGGGCCTTCGTGATCCCGAAGTCCGATCCGCCATTCACCTTCGCGTCTAGCAACATGGCCGTAAATGCGAGTTCGCTAGCTTCTGCCTGCCACAGTAGAATTTTTTTCGCACGTGTGAGGTTGCTCTTATCCTTGCGGGCCGATACCTCGGTCGCAGTGATCGCAGCAGCGTCGCCGTCATCGAAGTCGCCTGCGGAATAGCCTGCCGCGCGAAGGATTTCCTTCAGCAGCCGCTCGCACGTCTCAGCGTGCTCTTTCACGCGGATCTCGAACTGCTGGGCTTGGACGAGTTGCCTGATGCCCGCGGCTGCGTCGTATGCTGTGCCGCCGTCATCGGGAACGCCCGTGAAAATCTGCTGTTCAGGATCGAACGTGGCACCGAGTCCGGGGCCTTGATCCTCCAGGGCCTCCTGCGAGACGAACAATCTGGCCTTCGCGAGTTCGAGGTCTCGCATCCACGACGACCAAGCCTCATCGAGTGCATCGAATAGGGGCTCGATGCCTTCGAAATCCGAGCGGCCGAGCGGGGAAAGCTGCGGGATATTGCGCCAGCGTCGAGCGGGCTGCACGTTCGGGATGTAGCAGGCCGTCAGTCGGTCGATGTTCGTCGCGATCGAAGACTGATCGTCAACCAACTCGGCGGCCCACGTAGTTTCGGGGCGGTCGCCAAGTCCCATCTTCCGGCCGATCGAACCGTCATCGCCGCAATAGAGGGCGTGCTCGATTCGACCAGGCTCGTGATGCTCCAGGTGGCGCCAGGTGCCGCGTTTGTCCTTGCCGACGAACGTCCAGAACGTGACTGCGGTCAATCTGCCGTATCGCCATTGGGGGATGGCCGCATCGGGGGCCACGGCGTCCATCATGATCTTCTTCGCGACTGCTTGATCCCAGGTCAGTCGCAGATAGACCCCACCCAAGGATGCTTGGATCTCCGCGGCTTTCAGGAACGTCGTCAAAGTGTCCGCGCCGTCTAGCAGTTCGCTCAGGCGGGCTTGCGCGCCTTCAAGGTCTGCCGCGTCGCCTTCGCTGAACAGCCAGCTCGGCGGCTGCCCGAACAGGAGGTCGGCGGACGTGGTGGCGATGCCAGCGGCGGCGGGGATGTGCAGGCGCTTTTGGTCTTGGGTCAGCGGTTTCCCAAACCACATGCGGCTGAGTGCGCCGACCACGCCTCCACGCCACTGACTCGGGCGTGATGCCGGGGCTTGCGAATGCTGATGGGCGTAAATCTCTTCGAGAGCGTCGACGTCTCCGCTGTACCAACTGTTGAAGATGTGGTAAGCGTCAGCAGCGACATCCCAAGGGGCGCCGGGGAATTTTCCTGAAAACTCAGGCATCGGCATGGAGCAGCCCCCTGTGAGCTTGTGCGACAACGCACAAGGGGCGTTATCGAGTTAAAGGAATGCCAGGTCCGACCAGCCGAGTGGGGAGTGTTCACCCACGAGGTAGGTCAGGATCCCGGAGCGGGAGTATCGTCCGGTCAGGTCGCGCAGCCATTTACTGCCGCCGTCCAGGCTCGGCGCTTGGAAGACTGTGCAGGAACCCATGTCCCAGCAGGCGAAGTGGTGGCGGTGTGCGGTCTGCCAGATGCGGGCGGTGTGTGCGTGGTGGTCGCCGCGGACTTGGCCGTTGAGCCATTTTTCGAACCCTGTCGCGTCACGGCCGGGAACCTTGTGCCCATGATTGAACGCCATCGGCACACCGGAAACGGTGGTGTAGACGTTCATTTCGTCGTGCGGGATGGTCCAGGTGACGTGATCGAACTCGGTTCGTGCGGCAAGGATCCGCTTCAGTGTCTCGGCGAGGAATCCGCCGGCGTTGTCCGAATCGGATGTCTTGTTGTCGCGCCCGTTCTGGCGGCCCAACTGGCCGTGATTACAGAGCACGGACACGAATTGGGCGCGTTTGAACTGCGGGAACAGTTCGCGTGCGTAAAGCTCCCACATGTCGAGTACGAAGTTCATTTGCCCGCGCGTGTTCAGTTCGACCGTGAAAAGTTGCGAAGAATATGACCCGTCGCAGCCTTCCATCGGGTCGCCGTTGTTGACGAGCACGATTTCGGAGACGTTGTAGGTTTCGCGTTGGCGTTCCAGCCAGAGATGCACGTTGGTGAGGCCGTCGAGGAGCCGCTGTTGCGTGGCCGCTACCCCTCCGCCCTCACTCTTTCCGCCTTGCACGTCCGCGAGATTGATGACCGCGGCAACTTCGGGCTTCCAGTTCGAAGAAGCGCCGGGAGCGACCGGTAGCGTCCATTCGCGCACGAGGCGTTGCCGTTCGGCGATCTCGTCATCGGGGATCCGCTGCTTCGGCTTGCGTTTGAAGCGGGCACTGTAGGCGTACAGCTGGATGACATCGCGGGTTCCGTCATCGAGGCCGCGCGACTGCTGCCATGTGGAGCAGCGCACGGTCTCGTCGACAACCTCGAACTGCTCGGCGTCGAGGCGGAACAGCGCGAATACGCGTGACCAGTCGCTGTCGATCGGTTCGTCGACGACGACGTTGTTGACGGTAGCGCCATCGCTGGTGACATCGATTGAGCCCTTGTTGACGGGCTCAGAGACGGTCAACGCGTCGACATCGTCGGCGAGGCTCACGCCGCAACCTCCATGTTGATGTAGCAGGAGCAGCGTCGGCGGCAGTGTGCCCGGAATCGGGTTTCTGCCGCGGTGCAGCCGTTGTTGATGGCGATGCGATGCAAATCCGATACCGGTCCGCCACGGCTCAACGCTCGCTTGAATGCTTCACGGTCGCGTGTGTCGAGATCGTTCACCCATTGCCCGGTTTTGCAGTATTTGACCGGTGCGGGTTGTTGTTCATACGCTTCGACATCGTCCGCGAAAGACATTCGAATCTCCTGACATTCGACCGTTTACTTCAAGTCTATTTGCTTTGTAAAGCCAGGATCTTCGTCCGCCGTTTCGGGTCGGAATTGGGTTGCGAGTTTGATACGACGCCGCCATTTGCGTTCAGTCGATGCGATGGAGTAGCGCAACGAGTCGCAGTTGTGGACGAGTACGCCGTTCGCGTAATACTCAGGCTGTTCGAATACTGTCAGGTTGTAGACGGGTTCGAGACCTTTGACCCAATCGACACTGACGACGGCGCTCGTACCAGTCGCCTGCTGAATGACGTCGCCGGGGTGGAGTTCCTCGATCGGCGTGAAGCCTTCGCCGTCGACGAACACCGGATGATTCGCAGTCCCAAGCAATGTGGTGCCGTCGGCCAGGAGCAGCGCACGTGGAGCGTGAACCCCTGTGCATCCAGCGTCGAGGACTGGTCGATACCCGAACCGGGTCAACACCAGCGTTCCGGGTTCGATCGTTTCGATTGGCTGCGGCCCGTCGACGGTTTCGACCAGCGTGCCGGCCACAAAACAGCCGTGGTCATTCACCTTGACCGGCGCATCCTTGCCTTCTTCTGTCGCTTTCGTATCCCACACATATCCGGGGATTTCTTTCAACAGTTCAGGGCATCGGTCGCTGATCTTCAGTTTTTCGATAGAGAACAGTGCGGAGGTGGTTCGAATCCCGTACAGCACTTCGTTGTAGGCGGGTACCGTGCGTTGCCCGTCCTGCTTCAACTGGACTCGGAAGTCCGCGGCGGCAGGGTCAACAATAACGGGGCAGGTGATGCGTGGCGGGCTGTCCGGGTCTTCGCGCGGATGATGGGCGGTAGCCATCCAGCCCCGTAAGCCTTGCGAGAGTTGGACGTTGGTTTTGCGGGCCTCTTTGTTCGAGGGCGCATACCGCCATTCGTCGACCGCATACAGCACGTTGTCGACACCTAAACCGAGCATGATCGCATGGGTGGGGTTGGTGGTGCCGTGGTCGACGGCGATCCCGATATAGCATTGCAGGTCGGGCAGTTCGCCCCATGGCACCACGTGGCGGTCGGGGTCGAAGCAGTCGTAGACGGCGCCGTCGGCGGCGACCCACAATCCGTTGATGTTGCGCAGGTAGAACAGTCCGGAGAATTCGGCTTTGATCGCGGCGACATAGTCGGGGTCGAGTGACGGGTTGTCGTCGAGCATGAACGACCAGGCCCGCAAGTCCAGTTCGTGCTGTCGGTCGATGTAGTTGACCTTCAGGAAGTGGGCTGGATTGTCGGGGTTGGTGGTTGCCAGGCAGCGTGCGCCGGGGACGGAGAGGCGCGCGAGGAGCTGGGTCCAGAAGTTTTCTGGGAGCAGTGTGGCTTCGTCCACCAGCGCGAGGCAGGCGGTCATGCCGCGGAGTTTGCCTTCTGCGCGGACGTCGTTGGCGCCGATCAGGTGGATGGTGCGGCCGAGGATGATCGCGGTGGAGGATCCGCGTGTGTGGTGGACTTCGTTCGACCATATGCCGAATACGGCTTGGTCTTGCATGGGCTCGATGATGTTGCGTTCGATCGTCTGCAAGGTTCGGCCGACGATGATGATGAGCCCGGATTCGGGGGCGCGTAGTACCGCGTCGTAGAAGGCGAGGATGCTGGCGATGGTTTTGCCTGATCGCACCGCGCCGGAGAGTATGGAGACTCGTGCGCGGCGGGCTTCGACGATGGAAGCGATTTGTTTGCGGGACAGGGGAAGTGTGTCCAGCAGGCTCACTGTTCGTCGTCCGCAGACTCGGGCGCCTCCGTAGCCGCTGTGATGCCGTCGGCTTCGTACACCTTTTCGAGGGCGTCGAAGAAGCGGCCGACCATCGAGGAGGTTTCAGTGTTGAGGTTGCCTCGGGCGTCGGCGACGGCTTTCATTTCGGCGGTCTTGTAGCTGCCGGTGAGTTTCGCGCGCTGGTCCATGATCGCGAGTGCGCGGTCGATCTTCCAGGTTTGGCCGTTGCGGTCGTCTTCGCCTGGGTTGACGATGTCTTCCCAGATGGCTGCCCACATCGCGTCCAGGCGGGCCAGCTCGACTTCGAGGAATTCGGTGGCGTTTTCGCGGGTGATGTCGGCGATGGCGGTGCTGATGTAGCGGGAGACCGCGGACTTGTCCCAGCCTGTTTCTTCGCAGATTTCTTTCTGCGTGAGGCCGGCGAGTCTGCGTTCGAGGCAGTAGTTGCGTTTTTCTTGGGTCGCTACCAGTTTTTCGACGGGGATTGTCTTTTTGCGTGCCATTGGGCGTCCTCCGTGGGACGTGTCGGCGCCTGGCCGTGCACGTTCGGGGGGGTGGGGGCGGTCGCCTCCTGGGCGGACCGCGTGAGCGCCGATCGGCGTGTCGAGTTTATGTCACAGACTGTATGTCGTGACGTAACTGGGTGTACGCTGTGATCATGGATGCTCGGGACGAGTTGTTACGTCATCTGCGGTGGTTCGCGAAGATGGATGCCGAGGTGCAGGATGGGCGCGGGTCGGAGATCGCGCGACTACGCGAGGTGATCGATCCGGAGACGGGGCAGCCGTTTACGTGGCAGGTGTTGGCTGATGCTGCGGGTTTATCTCGGCAGGGGGCGAATCAAGCGGTGAAGCGATTCGCTGACGTGCTTACGGACGCCCGGTAGGTGGGCGTAGGGATCGATTCGGCGCGGAATCAGTCCCAAAAGGTGGAGGGCGGTCACGATGATGGCCGCCCGTACCGCTATCGGATGCCGTTTGATGCCTCGTTCACAGGCTGCGGTGAGCAGTTGCTCGGGCGGCGTGATGAGTTCGTAGGTGGCGATGGCGGCGGCGAGGAGTCGCCAGGCGTTGCCGCCGTTCGCCCAGGTGGCGCGGGCCATCAGTTCTCGTCCTCGTCCTCCGTGACCATCATCATGGTCTGGAACATGGGGATCTGAGAGATGGCGCTCAGGCAGGCTGAAACAATGTCGATGGATGAAACCTGTTCGACGGCAGGGGTTTCGATGTCGATTTCGAACAGCCCCAGCAACTTCAGATGGAATTTCATGGGGCCTCCGATGTTGGGGTTATTCGTCGACCGCTGTGCGCAGTGAAGCCGCTAGTGCTTCGATCCGAGTCAGCCGGAATCCGGTCCAATGTTCTTCGCCTGCAACGACTACGGGCGCGGCTGTGTAGCCGAGCCCTCGGATGTAGTCGAGGGCGGCAGGATCCTGCGTGACGTCGATGTGGGCGTGTTCGATGCCGAGTTGCGTCAGCTTCCGGGCTGTTGCCTTGCAGGGCTGACATCCGGGGCTGGAATAGAGGGTGACGTCAGGCGGCATTCACGGCCGCCTTCGTTTGCGCCAGGTCCGATTGCGCGGCTTCGAGGATCTTCGACGCGACCAGTTCGCGGGCAGTGAACCAGGTTACGGAGTCGAATCCCCTGAGTCGGTCGGTGTAGTCCTCGCGACTCATGACCAAGACTTCCGTGACCGGGAGATCGGTCAATTCGGCCATCGCCCGGACGTCGATCTGCGCCCAGAAGCCCCAATCGCGGGGAAGATACTCCAGCCAACCAAGCGAGCCGTTGTCGGTCATTTTCATCCAATCGATGGAAGCGCGGGGATGGCAGGCAGCGGCGGCGGAACGAATCCCGTCACCTCGGGCGGCAGGAACGCTTCAACCTCGTCCGGGATCCACGTGGACAGCGGTGTCGGCACATACGGTCCGGGGTCGAGCATTTCGAGCGAGGGCAGCGGTCCGGGCTCCCATGTGGGCAGCGGCGCGGTCGGCGCGTTCGGAATCCCGGTCGGTGTCGATTCGGGCAGCCACGGCAAAGGTGCGGGACGGTCGATAAGGTGATCACCAGGCGGCAGCCCATCGGCTTCGTCGGGCGCGTAGTAATGCCAGCCCATCGCATAGCCCGCCCATCCCTGAACGAACTTGGCAGGATCGGCCCATGGCGCGGGGCTGTCGCAGATCGCATCGAACTCGTGGCACACGGTCGTCACACGCGGGTCAGGGTCGCGTGGACCGGGCGAGGAGATGCCCGGAACGATGCCCGGAAGTGCCGAGTAGATGCCGCCAGGAGTCCGCGGATCCCCGTACGTCACTACCCGGTCGGCGTCTGCCTCGTCAGCGAATTCGGCGCCCAGGCTGTGACCGATGACGGTGACGTGACCGTTCGGGCAGTCTTGGCGGTATTCGGCGATACGGGCTTGCAGTCGCGCGCGGCCATCGGTGACGGATTCGTCCTTCGTGTACGGACCGGTAGGCCATACGCTGGATTTGTAGTCGAGTGCTTCGACCCGATTCCCCTGTTGGGCTTCGTATTCGAGCATGTCGCCGACGATGGTTGCGCGCCCGAAGTTGGTGTTGGCGCGTTCGCCGTTGCCGCCGACACCGATCACCAACGGGCGACAGTCGGGGCCGTCAGCGACAGCGTGCCCGGAAGCGAAGACGAGTGGGCCGAGCGCGATCACGCAAACGAGTGCGGTTCGTGCGCAGGAGTTGATGGACATGACGCCTCCTGGCGTTATGAAGTTGTGGGAAGCTGTGGCCCGCGCGGCTCCCGTGGTAGCGATACCGACCGCGCGGGCCTGGCCGCGGCGCTCATGGCTGCCAGCGGCCCCGCCACGAGACCCCTGCTGCCTGTGGGGCGGCCCCGACCGAATGGGGCACGAGGGTGTGGCGGAAAAGTTCGGTGGGGGTTCTCTGGGCAGGCACCGACTACCTCAATTTGCGATACCTCGCGTTGGAGGTCGCGCCGCGCATGTATGGGCGGCTAGCTTGTTGCGTTGTAGTCTTCGAGCGCCCGGTCGACCTCGATGAAGAACCAGTCGAGCGGATGGGTTGGCGGGGACGGTTCGACAACCCGGAAGTTGACGAGGGGACCGCCTTCACCGTTGGGCCAGAAGATTTCGCGTGACTGGTCCAGCAGGATCGTGCCGCCCGTGAACGTCGCAGACCCGCCCGTGACGCGCACATAGGTGGTGTCGTCGTCGAGGGTGAGGAACCGGTCGCCGATCGCGGGATGGTTGAAGTATGTGGTGAGTGTTTCGGTGTCCACGGTGTATTGGCCCGCGAGATAGGGTTTGCTGCCCGCGTAGTAGGTGTCGACGCCGCCGACGACCTCTTCGGGGAGCGTGAACATGTACTCGAAGCCGTTAACGAAGTCGGTGGCGTACATTTTCAGGCTCAACGGGGCTCCTAATGGAATGGGGGCGGTGTGTCGGCGGCTGCGAGGTGGACTGTCGCGCCGTTCGCGTTGGGGATGCGGCCGACCTCACGGAAGCGTCGACCCTCGATGAACCAGTCGGCACCGGGAATCGTTGGGTGGAAGTGCGGCGCGGAGTACGCGCAGGGAGTGCAGAAGTCGGGCGGCCCGTCCGGTTGTTCGGGGAGCGGGCCGCCGTCAGCGAGATCAGCCACGGTTATGTCGCGGCCTGCCAGGCGTAACCACCCGAGGTCTTGGTGAGGACGTGGCCCGTGGTGCCGCCTGCGGGAACAGTGCGCAGGGCAGTGTTGAGGGCGGTTGTCATCGCGGCGGCGAGTTCTTCGACGGTGACTTCACCAGCCTCGCCAGCGATGGTGAAAACGTACGAGTTTGCGGCGTCGGCCATGAGGTGCTTCTTTCATTCGGGCAGTGTGGGTGGGTTTCTCGCGATGGCCGCGAAGAGTGCTGTGAAGAATGCGAGTTTCGGGCCGTCGACGGGATGCACGGCGGTGAATTCGCGGAGCATGTGCGCGGCGGTCTCGGCCTGCTCGTCGGTCAGGTCAGCCATTCGGCTTCACCGGGCAGGTAGTGGCGGCAACCGCAGTCGGGGCCGCCTTTCGGGCAGGCGCGTTGCTCAACGTCGGGCGGATCCTCGTATTCGGCACGCCAGTCGTACGGCACTCGCGCCACGGTCACTCCCAAACGTCGAGGTATGTGAGTCGTGCTGTCGGGACCGTGATCAGCCAGTCGCGTGATGTGCGCACCTCGGCGTACGGGAACGGCCACATCCAGCAGCGTTCGACCGTCACCGGGTCGGGCTCGTTCGGTGCCCAGGCGAGAGTTCCGGGGAGCGGGTTCAATCGACCACGGGCGAGTAGTGCACGTGCGCTTCGTGTGCGGCTGCGACGTCGGCATACATCGGGCGCAACGTCGCATCGATGGCGGAGGCGAACGAGGGCACATGAAGTGCGTCCGCGAGCTGGTCGGCAGTGTTGCGGACGATGCCGCCGATCTCGTTCTCGCTCATGCGGTCTCCTCGGCGCGCTCGTAGGTGGCCTCAAAGATGTCATTGCGGCACGGGTAAAATTCGCCCTTGACGCCACGAATGATCCAGTCGCCCACGTTGGCCGTCATCGTGCCTTCGAGGGTTTCGATCTCGATCCAGTTCGGGCAGTCACCGTCGAACATCTCGCGTCGGATCGGGTCGGAGTAGACGTGGCGCGCGTGACCACCGTTCGCCCTGATCCACTCGGTGACCTGATCGCCGTTGAGGCTCGACAGGTGCTCGGCCTCGATCACGACGGGCCTCTTGCGGTAGCGCAGCGCGCTCATGAGAACTCCTGGCAGAGTGGGAATGAGAACCGCCCGCCCCTCCCTGATGCGGGAGTGGACGAGCGGCCATGTAGAGGACCGGCCCTGGACTGCCGAAGCGAGCGGAACCGGTCGTGAAACCCCGAAGGGTTAAGCCCGCCGCCAGAGGCAGAGGGTGGTATGCCTGCGCGACGGGCAGAGGCTTACGGCAGATACCTGCCGCGAAGTGCGCGTGCCCGCCAGGGGGTGGATCAGGAGATTCGCGACTCTCCAAGGTTCCCAACCTCGCGCAATGCGGCCCTGGATTCAGTTCCGCCCGTGGTTGCGCTATCCAACTCGTGAAGTCGAAGCCGTTTTGCTGACGAAGCTCGGCCAACTCCGGGCACTGTGCATTTCTGCTGGCGGTGATCAAATCCGCCTTTGTACGGATCGTTGCCCTATCCGCTCGTTGCAGTGGTCGGATTCGAACCGACGACCTGCGGATTATGAGCCCGCTGCGCTAGACCGAGCTGCGCCACACTGCGATGGAGCCGTTTGATAGCGGAGATGGCTCAACTCCGTCAGGCGCTATCGCGAAATCGCACCCTTCCCCATGTCGAGGGTCAGCCGCCAGTTTTTTTCGGGAGACACCGGAAACTCCCGCTTGTGAGGCAGGCACCGAACGGCGAACTCCGTTCGGCCACCTGCCCTGTAGTCGCCCCGCAAACGGGACTGGTGAGCTTTGACCTCACTGCTCAGCGATCTTGTCGCTGCAACACTTTCGCGCCCCAGCGGCCTCGCCATCCGACGACTTTCCGTTGAGGCACTTCCAACCCCTCCGCGAAGAGGCGGCAAGTTAGACGGTGGGGAGAGTTACTAGCTCTCCGTTCGGGGCATGAATCGTAAGTATGATTAGGCCCGAAGCTACGACCCGGCCGCTAGGCATCGGTTTCCGCCCGCTAAGGCTTCCCCTCAGGCACTCGCCCGTCAGGATCCCGTAAGTCGCACACATTGCGTCCCGATTCGCGCAAGACGCACACTCTGTCACCACCAGCGCAACTAGCTAGGCTGCGCTTTGCTCCCTGTCCACGAATCGAACGTGGGTACAGCCCTTTACGGGGGTTGCTCTAGCCACTGAGCCAACAGGGATACCTTTTCATATGTCCTCAGGGGGAGGTGTTAACCCAACGAGTCCCGAGGCCCGCGCTCCAATGGACGGACTCGAACCGTTCTGCGCACCGACTGCGCCAAAGGAGGTTGGATGGGCGCTTGCTACCACACTGCGTACCCGTCCCGCTCCCCTGCCGGAACTCGAATCCGGGCCTCCGCCGTCGCGGCGCTCTGCCGCCGAGCTTCAGGGGAACTACTTCATTTCTTCAGGCGCCGTAGAGGGCAGCCCACCCGTGAGGATGGCGGAAGGCTCTACGGCTACAGCTAGACATCACATTCCCGGGCGCGATGTCCGCGAGGCTGAAAGTTGGTCGATCTTCGGACACAACTAGCGCACCCCCATCAGACCATGGCAGTTCTCGATTGTCTAGCACTCTCTAGCGCTATCTAGTCTATTTCCAATATAATTGCCATTCCGACCTGCTGGAATTTTGCAATTGTGAAATGGGTCACTCATCTGAAAATCGGAAGCCAGAATGACTCCATGACCGAAGACGCTGACACCGCTGCCTATCGGGAAGCCCTCGCGGGCGAACTCCGTGCAGCCCGCGCCCGCAAGGACATCACGCAAGCCGATCTCGCTCGCCGAACTGGCTACGTCCCTAATACGATTAGCCGCCTCGAACAGGGCCTCAGATCCCCGACCGTCCACCAACTGCGCCGCATCGCCAAAGCTCTCGACGCTGATGCGGGCAAGATGGCGGACGCTGCCTATGATGCCGTTCACGCAGACCAGTCAGGCTCCGGGTAGTCCTCGATGCCCGCGTTCGGATCCTCCAGCGGCACGTAAGGCTCGGCCAATGCGAGCGTCACGCCCGAGAGCCGACAGAACTCTTCCAGCTCGATAAACCCGTTGCGAGGATCACCGAACTTGAATTCGATGACCAGCTTCGCGAACCCGCCAAGTCGAGGCACCTGCAATACTCGGCCCGTCCCGCGTCGATACTTCAACCGGTAGTAGTTGCCGTCCTCGTCCCATCCGTTCCATGCGGCGGGGCACAAGTAGGACGTGTGCTCGACCTTGGCGAGAGTGCTCACGCCGCCACTCTCCTCGTTTTCGGGTCCAGCCTGGTTTTCTGCTTCTCTCGCACTCGGCCAACACCTTTCGGCCCGTAGAACAGTTCTTTCGGCACTTCACCGCAGGCGACTTCGGGTGCCATGTGGCCGATGTGGAATCCGCCCGCGGTCAGGCAGACGTAGACGTGCATGCGTTCACCGGGGTATTTGTTGCGTAGGACTTTGCGGGCGTCTTTGCGGGACAGGTAGTTCCGTTTCCCGCACGCGCAAACACCTGCACCGACCCACTGTGTGCGGTTCATGCCGCCTCCGGTGGTGCGAGGATGCTGGCGATGTCGGGCGGCGAGAAGTTCGGGCCTTTGGTGATTTTCCCATCGGCGCGGCGAACGACTTTGCCGTCCACGAACTTGCTGAAGTTCGACTCGACCACGGTGGCCCAGATCCGATCCAACGGCAGTTGCAGCAACACCACCAACGACAGCAGTTGATACATGCCGCGATGCCCGAGCATGTCGACGCCTTCGAGACTGCCCGCGCGGATAGCCGTCTTCAGTTCGCGGTCGACGGTTTCCAGTTCTTCGATGACGGTTTCGATGCCCGCGGGTGGCAGGTTCTCCCACGTGGGTTTACCGGGTGCGGGCACGAGGAGGTCGATGTGGTCCCGTGCGAGTCCGAGACGCAACAGGAGCCCCGCGCGCACCCAAAGCGAGTCGGCGATACCGTCAGCAACGCCGATCATGTCGTGTTCACGCAATGCGGTCGCGAGTTCTTCGCGTTCCTCCACGATCAGGCGTAGGGCGAGGTTGATGTCGGCGGGTGCGACCCAACCGGGCTCGGTGCGTTGCGTGACGTCGGCGGCAGACTGCCAGGCGCGGACCGACTTCCAAATGTCCAGTGTCATTTCAGCTCCAGAGGTGTCTCATGATGCCCACGAAGTCGTGGCGGGCCTGGTCGTTGCGCTCGTACCAGGCGTCTTCTCGCGCCTGCTGAGCTTCGCCGATCGCGTCCTCCTGCTCGGTGGACGGGCGGATTCGGTAGCCCGCGTCGGGGTTGCCTGGCTCTATCGGGATGAACAGCGGGACACCCGACTCCTCGCTGGCCGCGTCGATGGCCTTCAGCGTGTCCAACTCTTCGCGGGTGAACTGGGGGCGCGGTTCGGTCAGTCGCTTGATGAGGTCTTCGTACAGCGCGCGGCGTTCGACGTTCTCGGAGTTGTCGACTACCGAGTAGTCCAAGTGATATCGCAGTGATGCGGCGGCGAATCTGTTGAAGCTGGAGTCGTATTCGTCGAGCATCCAGTCGACGGAGGGCTTGTGCTCGAAGCCGACCAGCTTCCAGTAGGGCAGGCCGCGCCCGTTGAGGGTGAGCGTCCAACGCCCGAGCGGCATCCACCAGACGTGTTCACGGCAGCGGCCACGGTCATGCCCCCAACGCGGGCCACTGTCGGGGTAGTGGGTTTGCACGTCAACCGACCAGCCGAGGCCCGGGATGTAGAGGGATTTGAACATGAATCCAGTTTACACACTGAACTCAAGTCTGGTTTACAGACTTACCACGTCCACGATGGCGACGTTCTGACCCATCGCCCGCCCGTCCATGTCGAGGACATCCACGCGGGTCTTGTAGTCGACGCCGACAAGTTCCGTAGTGAGGCGCGTGTGGTAGTGGCCGGCGAACAGTCGCCGAGGCTGCACAACGTCGACGACGCTGCGCAGCACCCGCCGATTCCGTTCCGCGGCCTCTAGTTCGCGTTCAGGGAAGCCCAGCGGGTTGCCTTCGATGGACGGGATGCGCACACCATCGGGGACATCGTGCGTCACCATCACGTCTGCACGGCCACCCTCGCACGCCCGCAACGCATCCCCCGCGCCGATCGTTTCCCCAGGCCACCATTCGACATGCGGGGTACGCCAAGGACGGTCGACGGAGTGGGCGCCACCCAATGCCAGGAACGAGACGCCGCACCAAGTCCAGCGGAATCCGCGCGGGAGGTAGTAGATGTTCGGGCGCAGTTGGACGGGCTGGTAGTCGTGTTCGATGGCGAGTTCTTGCAGGTAGTCGTTTCGGTCATGGTTGCCGTCGACCCAGCCGAACAGCAGCCCCGCTTCCTCTAGAGCCTCGTTCACTTTGTCGAGGACGTTCGGGGAGCCGTCGAAGTTCTCGCGCATGTCGTAGAAGGTGTCGCCCACGTGCAGGATGGCTTGTGCACCCTGCTGTTTTGCGTAGCGGATGGCTTTCCGGGCGTGCTCGACGTTGGCATGCCAATCGCCTGCGATCGCGATCCGTTGCGGCTGCCAGTCCTCGAACGCGGTCACTCGTCCCCCTCCAGAAGTCCCGCGTAGTGATCCCGTTCGTCGTAGTACGCTCCGAGCACATACCAGGCGATCTTGTGTTTGACGGTCGGGTAGTCGTCGGTTTGCGCCCAGTCGCGCAGGTCTTCGAATGTGCAGTTGAGGCGTGTGAGCGCGTTGCGGATGGCGTGCGCGGTGTCGAGATCGGTGACGATGAGCACTTCGGATTCGTCGGCGTCACTCATCGTCGTCTCCTGGTTCCTGGTCGATCGTGTGCGCGCGGATGTAGTAGGCGTCTACGAAGCGGCAGTCATCCACGATGCGGGCGACCAGGTGTGCATATAGACCCCACTCATTCGGCTGCCAGTCCAACTCGCGCCCCAGGAAAGCATCCATGTGCGCTTGGGCCTTCGCGACGCTGGTGAAGACGCCTTCGAGGTGCGTGGATTCTTCGCCGTCGCCCTGCGATTCGAGTACGTACACCACGGGTTGCGCAAGGGCGAGGAGCGCGAGCACGTCTTCCCCAAAGTCGGCGATGTGCGGCAGCCCAGGCCGGGGCTCGTTGTTGGTGACCGCAATGCCGTATTTGCCTGCCAGGTCGAATATCGCGTGCCAGAAATCTTCGGTCGCTTTCATGCTGCCTCCTGAATCATGCCGTCTGGTGTCGCCGCCCCGATGAGCGCCGCCAATGCCATGTACTGTTCGGGCGCCCACGTCTCCCCGCACGCCGCGCAACTCGCGCCGATCGTGGACAGTTGCAGCGTGTACCGCCGCGTCTGCTCCCCCGCACTGTCGGCGGTGACATACGTTTCACCGCACACCGGGCAGGCCGCTTTCAACTCTTTGACGGCGGGCGCGTACCCGAGTAGCCCGTGTATGGTGCCGACCCAACCATGGATGGTGGCGGTCATGCGTTGTACTGCGGCAACGTCGTCGGGGCACCACCGGTAGTCGACCAACGCGTGCAGTCGTGTCACTGTGACGGACAGGTCGGCTTGCGTGGGTCGGGGCCGCCACCATGACGCAACAGTCCGGTCGATTTGGTGCAGCAGACTGGATGCGTCGATCCATACGGGCGGCTTACTTTTGTAAGACACGCCTGTGCTGTGGTCGCTCCGTTGCCCGTGATGGCGTGCCTCAACCAGTTCGGAATACAGGCTGTCGAGGTAGACGGTGGACGTTTCATCACCGCGCGTCACCAGTTCAGCACGGCGACCGATCAAAGCGTGCACGGCGTCATCGAATCCGCGGTGAGCACCAGCGATCAACTCGTCACTCACGGGGTGGCGACTCCTCTGGATCGTCTTCGGCATTGAGGTACGCCAGCATTAATGTGAAATCTTCCAGGCTGAACCCTGGATCTTCCGCCGCTATATGGAAGTCGAAGGGCTCACTCATTGACGTCCGCCTCGATCGGATCAGGCGAGCGGAATCCGCTGTCCGCGCGCTGCTTCAACACCCACGCCTCTGCCGCTGCCTGCGCGTCGCGCGCCTGGTCTTCGGCGGCCCATTTCTTGGCGCGTTCCGTGAACACTTCGAGGGCGGGCGCGAGAGTCCAGTCGATCTGCCCGGAGGTGAAGTCTTCTGGGAGGAGGTAGCCCGTCACGTCTATGTTGCGGCGTCCGTCGGGGTGGTAGATGGTGAATTTGAACAGTCCGTTGCCGAGCGCGCGCGCATTGGGGAGATCGCGGAGGACGCTTTCGCGGGCCGCTTCGGCGAGTTCTTCGATCGGGTAGGGCTCAGTCATTGCCGTCTCCGTTGTTGGGGCAGCCGTCGGCGTGCCAGTAGGTTTCGTAGGGGCCGTTCATGCCGAACTCGCGGAGTACACGCGTGGCTTCGGCCACGAAATCTGGGCTACGGCGGACGAGTTCAGCCGCGCAATCACATTCGACGGGGCGTGCCGTCTTCGTGCGCCGTTCGCGGTTCCTGCGCCACGGCCTCAGCACTCGCACGCCTCCCCGCCCGGACATTCCGTCGCCCGCCGAATATGCGCCCGCTCGACCGCTGCACGGAGTTCAGGCGATGGCACAGCAGGGTTCTCCCGCATTCGCGCGACCGTTCCGGGCGGGACCGTGGTTACCGTCGACTGACGCTTCACCGATCGCTCCGCATGTTCATCGAGCATTTCCCTGAACAGTCGGCCGTACGTCTTGAGGGCCGTCTGCGCGTTCGAGGAATCGGTTTTCGACTTGCGACGGATGCGGCGTGAGGTCGCAATGCTCGGTGCTGCTGCGACAGCGGCCACGACAAGAGCGCAGAGGATGACGAGGATCAGGTCGCCGCTCATCGCATCGGATGCGTCATCGCGCGAACCTGTGCGGCCTTCTCGATGGCTGCCGCGAACTCGGCTTCCGTGCCGTGACGCTCTATGTTGTAGACGACTGTCGACACGGGCTGAGATGAGTCATCCACCTTCGCGCGCCCGTCGCCTATCGCCGTGGCGACAAGTCCGACACCGATGCTGACTAGGCAGGCGATGCCGAGACCGAACAGCGTCCACGCGAACCAAGTCGGCACGGTCGGGTCACTGGGCCACAATGTGACGCCGAGCATGAACCAGGCCAGGAAGGCGAGGGCCGATCCGGCCGCGACTGTTGTGCAGGTCTTCGTCATTCGCTCTCCCAATGCGCTTGAATGTTCGGCACGGTCAACACTCGGTGCATGATCGTGTGGGCTTTGCGTACCGCCACCATTTCCCGGTCCGTCAACGGCCTGCCTTCATACACGAGGCATTGATGCGATACACAGTAGAAGCGGATATCTGCCCGGTTACTCATCGCCTGCACCACTGTCGTTGATCCCGGCCGAGACAGCCACCACGCGAGCGAGCAAATACTTGCCGCCGACAGCCCACGCAGTAATGGCGGCAACCAGCGCGGCACTAATTGCAATCGTTCTCATCGGGTTCGACCTCCTCGTCGTCGGAGATCGAACGCACCTCTTCGGGATCATCTGATTCCATTCGCCGACTCCTTTATTCGTTCTTGAATTAAGAATATCGGCGGAGTCAACCTCGGAATTTCGCTACCTGAACTCGGACATGAGGCCCGTGTTTTCCCACCACGCCAGATAGAACGTCGTCAACCAGCGGTCGATAGCGTCATAATCGGGCCGCTCGGGCAGGTCCGCGGTCTTCGCCAACACATTCAACTGGTCGAGCAGATCATCGGCGCGCGCCAACGCCTCCTCTTTCGTGTGCTCGCCGCGCCGCAATTCCCGCAACCATGTCCGATCAGGCTCGGGAATGGGCAGGGTGATGCGCCCGGTTGTGAGCACTTCGACGCCTTGCAAGCCGAGCCGAACCATGTGATAAGCGAATTTGGTGTTTCCGTGCATCGCAACATGCCCATTGCGGCGGGTTACCAGGGTCTCATTCGGCACGGTGAAGCAAACAATGGATCGGTTTTCGATATCGACACTCTTTACATCCCGGCCGCGAAACGGCGCGAACGGCGTATCGCCAGCATCGTGAATGAGCACCTGATACATGCCCGTGTTCCCATCGTGCACGTACGGCCCGCGAACGTTCGCGCGACGCCCACGCATGACAGCGATCGCCTGCACCTGCCCGGCCAACTCCCACGAAGTGGTGTAGTAGACCCAGCCTCCCGTTCGATGCGGAGTGCCATCGCCACTGAGCAGCGCATCCAACAGGACGTCTATCTGGCGAGCCGAGAGGTTGAGCGCCCAATCTGGAAGCCGCCGAGTCTCGCTGCGATCTCCACACGACTTCACGATCTCATCGACGGTCGCACGATGCGAGAACGTCCAAATCGTGCCTGGGCGCCGAGTCTCGTCACGCGCCTTGAATCGGTAGGTCCGGAACGCGTACTCCGTTGCAGCGAGAACCATCGTCTCGTGCAGGCGTCCACCGTCCACCTGGCATATCTGCAAGTTGGCGACAGTGCCGTCCTTACGCCGCTTCCCGAAAGACCCCTCGGACACGAACGCGCCAATCAACGCCAAGTGCGCATCCGAGACAGGGATCTCCTCATCCCGAGGCGTGGCAACAACCTGCTGATACCAGTCAAGTCGGGTCACATCCGAAGCGGGACGGAATCCCCAAGCGGCGGTCGCAGGGTTGTAGGCCCGCGGGTTCACGCCGCATGAACCGCGCCGCATCTTCGACACTCGCATACGATGATTCGGCGTCACCGCCCACTCGCTGTAGCGCGTCTTGCAGGTGAGGATCGGCCCCGAGTAAGGCTTTGACACGCGCTCGATGAAACGCTGAAACTCGACTTGGCCTGTGTCCTGGTTGATTGTGGCGAGTTCGTCGCCGTCGTCAATCTGGTCGTAGAGGAGCCACCCGCGACGGGTCAGAAACTCGGTGTCATCGAGGTAGCAATCAAACCCATGTTGCTCGACCAATTCGGGCCGATTCGTGTGCTTCTTCGACTTCAACCCCAACATCTGATCCCGCTGCGACACCAGATAGCCCGCGAACCTGTCCGCTACTTGGCGCGACAGGAACCGTTCGGGATGGGCTTGCAGATCGGCGCCGAACGCGTCGCAAATCACCAGCTCGTCCGCTGGAATGAACATGAGCAGCAGGATTGTCGGGTTACCCTGCGCGGCGAGGCGAGCCCATTTCCGCAGGCTGTAGATGTTGAGGTCGAGATCGCCTGCGCCAGAACGGACACCTTCGGGTTGGGTGCGGAAAATGTACTGCTCGAACTGGGCGTTGCCGATGACGTAGGCGGGCGGTTCCAGACAGACGCCCATTTCGTCGCGATCATCATCGCCCGTGGTGACGCCGTGCAGGCCCGAGCCGACTTGGCCGAGGAGGATGGTGTTGTCCTTGGCGATCCGCTCGAATTCCGCGGTGCTGTGCGGGTTCACGCTCATACCGTCTTCTCCCCGTCGAGCAGTGTCAGCACTTCCCGCAATGCCCGCGAATACCCGGCCGTGTCAGGGTTTTTGAACTCGCCCGTCTTCACATCCACGGTTGCGGGGTTCCTGCACAGGTCGAGGCGGGATTCGATCTCGGTACGAAGAGCGATCTGCGCGGCCTTGTCCCGGAACTGTTTCGCCGCGATCCGGGCGTAGTCGTCATCGACGGACGCTTTCCACTGCTCATGCAGATGCGCCACACGGTCGAGTTCGTCACGGGCAGCAACGAGCGCGTCATAGAGCGTGATGAACTCGCTGGCACCGACGACCATGGTTTCGCGGTCGAGGTTGTCGACGGCACGGGCACGCTCGGATGCCAAATCGTCGATCAGAGTGTCGATCTCGGTCATTCGTTGCCTCCTGGATTGTTTCGGGTCATTGCCTGCATCACCACGGGATTTGGTAGCGGTTGCGCAGGTCTTGCAACTCCTCGCGGGCTTCGTCACGCTCGACGGTCAGGCGCCGCACCTTCTCGCCCAGGTCTGCGACGCACTCCCACACGGCAGCCCAGTCGCCGTCACCGTCCTCGCCGATCACGTCATGCAGGCCCGTCGCATCGAGGGCGGCGTCCTGAAGTCGGCGCACGATGTCACCGAGAGCCTTACCGCCACGCTGCAACCGATCCGCCTCGTCCGCGATCCGTTCAAGTTCGACCAACTGCCCAGGGCGATCGCTGATCGCGGCTTGCGCACGGATCTGATCCGCCAGTGTCTGCTCGGTCATTCGTCGTCTCCCGTGTAGTCGTTGAGGTTGATTCCGATTGCGGCACAGTAGGCTTCGCGCAAGGCGTGGCCTGGCGATCCGTAGTTTTCGTGCGCTGCTCCCCGGTTGGTGCCGCCGCGCGGGTCGAACAGGTCAGGATCGGCGGCCTTGATCGCGGCCAGAGTGGCGCGCAGTTCGTCCACCTCGTCACCGAGCCGCTTGACCAACTCCCCCGAGTTGGCTTCGTCGATGTACCGCTTGTCCTCGGCCAACGTGATCTCAGCGTTGGCTTTCCATGCGCGCAGTTCGATCAGTTCGCGAGCGGCTTGGATCGCGACCCCCTCGGCTGCATGGTCAGCCCTGTCCGTCGACTGGTCTGCCCAGTCGCGCAGCTCAGCATCGGTCAGTCGGTCATCGGGGCTACTCATCAGCCTTCTCCTCAATGTTGTTGATACGTCGCCACACTGACGCCACCCCGCCATGCGATCGGGCCACCGTCGCCGACCAACCCACCTTCTCCACCACACGCGCGCGTTGCAGCCGTTGCAGCATCGGCCCGAACTTGCGCGGCTCAGTCATGTCCGGCCAACCCGCGGCCTTCATGCGCGCGTAAATGTCGGCGTTCGTGAACTCGGTGCCAGCAGACAGGTTGCGGATCAACTGTTCGGCGCGCTGGAGGTAACGGAACTGGGGCGGGACAGTCGCGGTCATGACTCGTCCGCCGCGCGAGGTGGAACGTCAGCCCAGGCTTCGACCTGATGCCCGTCGCCTTTTAATGCCCGCAGTCGTCCGCGCTCGCGGGACAGGAACCAGATCGCCTTCGATAGGTCTTCGATCGGGTCGCCCTTGACCTTGCCGTCCGTGCGGGTCGCGCGGGTGATGTACTGCACCGCCTGCCCGCCGCAGGATGACAGCCATTCGGTGATGTCGATGGTTTCGGCACCGTTGGGGAACTTGTAGTAATCCGGGTTGGTCGGGTCAGCCATTGATCAAGTCCTGTTCGTCGGCGAAGTAGGCGGCGGTCGGGTCGTTCGCTTCAACGAGGACCAGGCGGCGCGCGTGCGTGATCCAGTCGGGCGAGATGAGCGCGTGACTGTCGATCGGGCTGGTGTGAAAGTTGGGGTGGATCAGCACGAACAGGCGATGCCCGTCAGTGGTGTCGAACGGCAACACCATGGCGAGACAGTTGGTGAAGCTGCCACCGTTGCGGTATTCGCCCGTGATGTCCCAGATGGATTCGGATTCCGCGGTGAGCCACGGTTTCCGCGCGAGTGTGAGCGGATCAGTCATGCCGCTGCCTCCAAGGCTTCTGGTTCGTCGTCGGTTTCGAGGGTGATGGTGATGCGTGCGGGATGGGATGCGAGCCGCACCGAATAGGTCTCGGACAGGACGTATCTCGCGTCGTCTTTGGTCAAAACGCCGAGATCAACGAGTTCGTCGATGACGGCTTTCCCGAATGCTGAGATCGAGCCAGCGTCGCGGATCCGCTTGTCCGGGGCATGCCATGTGACCGTCACGTGACAGCGTTCGATACGGGGCAGATCACCACCACCCACCAAACGCACCCACTGCCCGACCTCCTTGCGCGCCTCACGCACCCGCGTCCAATGCGCGCCACGCTGCTGATTCGACGTCAACGGCGGACGCAAGATCGGAATGTCGAGGGTGTAGGTCGCGGTCACAGTGGCATCACCTGTTCCGCTTCCGCCCATGTGGCAAAGAACTTGCCGCAGTGACGACAGGTGAACCCACCGTGGCGGGCGAACTCCGTCTGGTCAAAGCGCACACAGTCGAGGCAAGCGAATTTCGCAAGGCAGCCGTGGATGTCGACCAGGAAGTTGGCGGGTGGCGGATTCTGTTTGTGGGCACGGGATTCGCACGGCCGCGTCCAGTCGAACTGCTCGATCGACTCGACCCGCTCGCCTGTTTGCGCGCTCATGCCGCCCGCCTTTCCGGTGCCGCCTGTTTCGTCGTGTGCCAATGCCGCCCGGACGGGCACAGGTAGACCCGTGCGGGTCGTGCACCTGGTTTGGGGCGGCGAAGGAAGCTGTAGATGGCGTTGCGGGCGTGTTCCTCGCACGGATACTGTTTCTTCTCCGGTGTCGGGCATTCCCGACCTGCATCGATGATGTGGCTGTACAGCGCCACTTGTGCCGTGTTCCGGTCCGGTCCTGACTTCTGCACCCCGCACACACAGATCGCCGTATAGGTGCTCCCGGTTTTGCGGTATTCGCGTTGCCGATGCTCGCTCACGCCGCCTCCAACTCGTCACGCGAGTAGGTGGGCAGCGGCGGCATGTCAACGTTGTCGAGTTTCGGCAGCTTCTCCGAATACACTTTGCCCGCCCAGATTTGAGACGGTCGATGCCCGTCGATACGCTCGAACGTCGCATGCAACTCCTCGCACGCCTTCAACGCAGGACACGACTTGCACACCCGCACCGACGACGCCCGCCGAATCGCCTGCTGACGTTCCGACTCCCCCGGAATCACATAATCCCAACGCGACGCACCCCGATTTTCGACCATCCACTGCTGGTGGCCTTCACTCACGCACGGGGCGCCTTTGAACGGGTCGTCTTTCAGGGCCTTCACTTGCGCACCACCGCAATACCGATGGCGAGGATGATGCCGGCGAGCAGGAGTATCGGCACGGCGAGGAGGGCGATCGGGGTGAGGAGTATGGCTCTGGTGTTCACGTCGTCCTCCGGGGGTGAGTGTGGCGGGTGTCGTCGTTGAGTCTGTGGTGTGTACTTAAGTTTAGCGTACACACTGAGTTGCAGACAACGTGCGACACCCGCCGAAAACGGTTGAGGGAGTTTGCTACTTGAGTCCGAGCGAGGACGCCGTCAGGCCGCGTTCCTCAGCTTGTTGTTGTGTCGGCGCTCGACGGGCGGCTGATGGTCGTCCATCGCGGCCCGGATCTGCATGCTTCCGTGCAGCACGCCCAGGTATTCGCGCAACACCTTCTCGAACTCGGGACTGTTCTTCGCGGTCCAGTCGAGGCGTTCGGCGAGGTCTTCCAGAGTCTCGTAACGTCGAGAGGAGTAGCCGCCGACGCTGCTCATGCCATCTCCGCGGCGAGCTGGTCGAGGACGATCGTTTCGTGCGCGGCCAGAATGTCGCCCAACCAGTCGACGGCCAACCGGTTGTCGCACGCGAACAGTCCGCGGGCTTGCGTGATGTCCATGCCGAGCAGGACGGCGGCAACGTCTTCGGTGTCGGCGGGTTCCCCGGTACGCATGTTGGTGACTTCGGAGCCGTCGACATGTTTGCGGCTGTCGCGGATCAACGCCCAATCAGTCCCGGATAGGCGGATGGTGTGGCCTGCGACGCATTGCGCCCACGTGCCCTGGTCATGGTCGTCGGGGTGAGCGAGCAGGTGTTCGTAGACGGTGCGGATTAGGCGGAAGTTGTAGTCCATCAGGACTCCTTGATTCGGAGGATTCGAGCCAGCCAGGTCGGGACGGCGATCACGTCCATGCATTCACGGCAGCGGCGGGGCAGAAGGATGTCGATACGCTTCCATTTGCGCCAAAGCCATCGCAGCCCATCGCGGTACAGAAGTTCCGTGAGCCCTTCCATGTCCCCGAACAGCCATTTGCGGACGGGCCTGTACCGCCACGGCATGACGCAATGACATTTCGGGCAGCGATGCTGCTTGTCGGTGTTCTCGTGCAGCCAGCGCATCATTCGCTCCATTCGGCATCGAGGTCGATGCGGAGGCTTTCGGGGTTGAAGTAGTTGACTTGCCGCGACAGGGTTGCCGCGCGTTCCGGGCCGAGTTCTTCGATGCGGCACAGGAGGGCGTAGAGCCGTTCAGCGGTGTCGCGGCTGTCGAGCTGGTCGGCGAAATCACGCAGCGCGTTCGACATCACCTGGTAGCGGTCGGAATCGTGCTTCAGGGTCGTGATCAGGCGGTCTGTGGTTCCGCTGAATTCGACAGCCAGACCATGCGCGGCGGCGAGGGCGATCTGCGTACCGAGGTCGTCGGTCATCGCGTCTGCGCTTTCACGAGTTCGGCGATGGCGAGGAATTCGGCAATGGGGATTCGAGCGCCCTGCGTCGAACGGTTGGCCCAGTAAGTAAGTTCGACGTATTCGGTGTCGAATGTGATGTCGATGTCGCCGCGATCCCAGCTGGTGGTGTCGTCTGTGTTGGCGACTTTGCCGGGGACTTTCAATGTCAGTTCCATTGGGTTCCTTGTCTGTTGGTAGGGGCGGCGCCCGAAAGGTTGGTCATCTCGGGCGCCGCGCTCCTCCTGCTACTCGGCCAGCCAGCGCGCGAATCCTGGGGCTGCGGCCAGAGTGGGCAGGCTTTAGGGGGATTCGTCTCGGCAGTGTTCGCAGGTGGGCTCGTCCGAGCCGATGACGTGCTTGCACCATGCGCAATAGAGGCCGTTCACGACAGAACCTCCACGAAACCTTTGGGGCACAAATCGTTGAGCGTGTCCGTCGAGTAGTGGTACCCCTCGGTCATCGGGCTCGGGTTGTCGGTGCGTGCACCGCCCCTGCCGCGAGTGAGCACCGCGCCCGAAATGGAGTCGACGCCTCGAAACTGCGCACCGAAGGGGATCTCCTCGGCCGTCGCCCACGTGCGCGGTCCGGGCTCGGCAGGCTCGGGCAGGATCTCCACGAACCCTGTCCCGGTCGGACTCCATACGCCATTGAGGTAGGCGTCCCGGTCCTGCTCGGGCGGGAGATGCATCGAGAGGCCGTCGACACGCCCCCAGACGCCATCACTGTTGCGGATAAAGGGCGGCGCGGACGAAGGCCAGCCGACCGCCTGCACTGGCACACCAACGGGCACATCCTCGGCGCGATCGAACCAGCGCGGCACGCTCACCTCAGCGACTTCCGCCTCCACGATCGGGGCATCCTCGGCGACGGTCTGTACATCCATCGTGTGCACGGTGCGGATGTCGATTCGGACGACAGCAGCATGCTCCTCGAACAGGGCTCGCATGCCGTGAAAGTTGACTTCGGTACCGATGCGTTCGAAGCACTTCCGGGCATCGCCTGCCTCGTCCCAAACGTACGGGCGGTTACCGTCGGGCAGCGCGTGCAGGTAGGCGTCGTGTCGATCGCCCACGAAGTCATCCGCCAGTTCGCCATTGGGCAGACGGATCGCATAACGAGTGGATTCGGTGACATGCTCGCTCATCGCCCGGTCTCCATCTTGTAGGTGTCGACGGCTGCCGCGAGTTGCTGCCCGCGCGGGTTCAACTCCCAGGTGAGATCAGCGGCGAGGTCAGACAGGCGAGCAAGCAACCGTTGCTCCGCGGACTCGCCCGAATAGGCGGTGAGACGGGACAGGATGGCGCGGATCGGATTCGGGATCTGCATCACTTCTTCTCCGCTTCGTAGATGGTCAGTCCGACAACGGCCTTGGCGTCGGGCGATCCTGCGTCGATGCGGCACACGTATCGGATCTCGGGCTCATCGATCGTCACGTGGTAGCCGTCGTGCCAACGGGACACGAACACGCTCGACATGCCCTGGCGATCCGACGCGACGGTGTGGCGCGGGTTGATCCACATCCGGTTTTCGCTGTCCACGATCAACGCCCACGGAACCACCCATCCTGAAGCGCCGATACCGAGATCGGCGACCGTGAACGGGCGATACTCGCTGGGAAGGGTCGCGTTCGGCGCGACCTTTTCGAGGCTCGTCATTTCGTCTCCTGGATTGTGAGGAATTGGTTGCAGCGGTCCCGAAGTTCGGCCACTGCTTGCGTATTCAGGTCTGCGCGGATGCCGCGACAGGGCGTGTTGTCGAGCGCAATCCGCAACTGCATGAGGTGCGCGCCGTCAGCTACCGCCGTGTCGACGACGTAGCCTTCGTGGTCCCGGATCGGGCCGTCACCGAGATGGGTGACAGCCCGTCCGTCGTCCGTGCGCCCGATCACGCAGCAACCTGGGCGGGCATCGCATACGCCAGCCACCAGTAGTTGACGGTGACCTCTATCGCCCCGTCGTGATCGCCTGCCACGTCCACGATTCGGGCGAGAGCAGCCGCCATGTGGGTCGCCGAATAGGCTTCCTCGTGCAGGATGTGGCCCGGTCGGAAGCCGTGTTCGGTGAGTTCTTCCGGGTCGGCGGGTTCCTGCCAGTTGACGAGGATCGCGGCGGGGAGGCTGTCGTCGGTGAAGCAGGGGACGTCTTTGAAGTCGTCGCCGTCCCAGTCGATGTCGACGAGGACGCGGAAGGTGTCGGCGGGGAGCTGGAGCAGCTGACGGACGTCGAGTTCGGTGAATTCGCGCATGATGTGGCCTTTCAGGCGGCGAGCGGGTTGATGGCGTCGATCAGGGACGCGGGGACGGTGACGGTGATGTCGTCGGTGTTGCCCAGCCATGTGAGTTCGTCGATGTGCTCGATGGCGCAGTGCAGGCAGTAGGTGCCGTCTTCGCGGACCACGCCGATGCCGACGGGGATCACGGTTTCGATGTGGACCACGCCGAGGGCGGTGCATTCGTCGCATTCGCCCGCGAAGTAGGCGTCACTGCCGACGCGTCCAGTTACGCGGATGTCGTTGGTGTCGAGGAGGTTCTGTACCTGCCGTGTGATGTTCACGCGATGTCCTCCAGTCGCACTCGGACAGCGATTTCGCCGCTGTAGCCGCAGATGCCGCAGCCTTGGCCGCCGCATTCACGGTGGTAGGCGTCGATCCGCTCGTAGAAATCCTCGTCGTCTCGCACGTGTCCTCCAGGGGTCGATTTCCGGTGCCAGCCGGTTTGTGTTCACAGCCTAAACTGAAGTGTGCGATGTAGACAATACTCGATCAGTCACGGATTCGTAACCGATCCGGTTCATGGCCTGCACTCTTGTCTAGCGTGTCAACTGAGCGTACATTCGAGCGGTCCCGACGCCGACCCGAGGAGCCCCCGTGAACCCCGACCGATCCCCCAGCTCGACCGGGCCGACATGAGCGACGGTAAGCCCGCGGATCGCCGGCTCACGTTCACTCAGACCGCCTTCACCATGCAGTACATGAACGAGTTGGCGGCACAAACAGGCTTGTCGAAGGCGGATTTGTACAACCAGAGCGCCAAAGTGCTCGCCATGCTCATCAACGCGCATCGCAAGGGTGTCGAGTTCGTGCAGCGTGACGTGAGGTCGGGGCGAACCCTGCATGATCCGGCGTTGCCGATCCTGTTGGGCGACATTCTGACGGCGTTGGGGCGGCCCGATGACGAGGGGTGAGCAGGTCCGCCATAGTTTATGACCTAGCATATTGTGCAGTTCGTAAACTGAGTGTACAGTCGAAGACATCAGCCGCTACCGAAGGAGCCCCCGATGATCCGCAGCACCTACCGCGCCAGCACCGCCACCCGCCGCGCCAACGCCAAGGCCCTGCGTCGACGCATCCAACACGCCCTCGTCGCAGCCACCACCCGCTTCCTCGGCACCGGAACCCTCGTCACCATCACCACCGCACTCGGCCAGCTCGGCGCCGACGAAGACCTGCTGCGCCGCTACGCCTCCCACGCTGGCAAGAAGGTCAAGGCCGCATTCATCGCCCTCACCGGTGCCGCCCCCGTACAGGTGTGGACCGCACGCAACGGCCACCCGACCCGCGTGTTCGCCTACTCCCCCGCCGATCCCGCCCTCAAGGCCGGGTTCGCTGCCTACAACCGCACCGCCCACCTCGTCGGCGCCTGACCTTCCCCTGCATCTCTAAACCCAAGGAGTCCCGATGATCGCCACCGCCGACACCACCGAGCGCGTCATCGAGACCCGCTACTCCTACTTCAACGACCGCTGCATCCACATCATGCGGTGGGATTTCGACGGCGAAACCTACTACTACGCGGTCGATTCAGACCTGACGTCGATCGGCCCCACCCGTCTCTGCAAGGCGATGGCCCTGCTCGACGGGCGTCGCGTCCTCGGCCGTTTCCGCCCCACCTGCGCGTGCCGAAGCGACGACGACGAATGCCACAGTGTGGCCGTGCGGCGTTGGCGACGCTTCCGGGCTGCACACCCGATCCGTCCCTGACTCGTGGTGGCTGGCGCCCTGCCCAACGGCGTGCAGAGGGGCCGACGATGTCCCCGTGTGCGACAGCCACCACCCCCAACCCATCCATCCGAAGGAGTAAGCATCATGACCGAATCGACCGGCCTCGAATGGCTCACCGAGGGGGCGCAGGTTGCTCACGTGTCGGGCGAGAGCGGGCGTGAATCCGTTTATCCCGCGACTGTGACCCGCATCGGTAAACGCGATGTCACGGTCACCGTGAATGACCGTGTCGAGAAGTTCAATGTCAGTCGCACCTGGACGCATGGTGAGGCGGTTTGGCTGCATCGGCGGCCTAGTGCTGGCTCGTGGGCGCGTGGTGTCGAGTTGGCCCCGTGGGATGACCCGCAGGTGGTGGAGTATCGCAGAACGCAGACCGTTCGGCGGGCGGTGTTCGCAGTGCGGGATGCGGGTGACAAGTTCGCGGCCCGTAGCGGCGTTGATACTGCGCGCGAGCTTCGTTCCGCAGTCAATGCGTTCTTGAAGCTCGCCGAGGATGCCTGATGGCACGCCTGCAACCTCCGATCAACCCGAACGGCTGCCATTGGTGCGGCGAGGATCGCGAGAGGCATGTGCAGTTGTGGCATCCCGAGGTGGGATGGCATCAGTGGGTGGAGCCGACGGATGAGCAGCGCAAGGAGCGACTGTTGCAGCGTCGGGATGCGACCGGTGCCGAACGCCCCGATTTGTCCGCGTGGCGTCGTCGGCAGGCTCAACGGGAGTCGAATGCTGCACAGCCGATCCCGTCGGGGATGGAATACAAGCGGAAGCCGAAGAATGAGCGAGAGCAGGAAAAGCGAGATGGATGAAGGCATTCGGGAAGCGCTCGCGAAGGTGTTGGCTGCGTCGCGTCGTGGCGTGACCGCGCGGGTGAACGACAACGACCGACGGCAAGCCGACGCGGTGATGAACGTTTTCCTGGTCGCGCCGCGAGGGCGGCACGCGATCGTGGAGTTGCCCACGGCGGCTACAGACGACTTTGGCGACCCGAGGTGGCCCGTGAGCGAGGTGGACAAGTTCGCGACAGTGAAACTGGACGAGCATGGACGAGTCGCATCATTGGGTGTCGGCAATCCCGCGAGTCCGAAGCTCGCGTTGCGGCAGGCTGCGGCGATGATCGCGGCAGCTCGACATGTGCAGTCCGCGGATTGATCGACCTACAACAGTGCCCCGAACCGTGCGATGGTTCGGGGCACTGTCGCGTTTGGGGTAACCGTCGCCGATCGCTCATTGACCAACTGACTGTAGCCGCCTTGTCACCCCTCGATGTCAGGATGGTCGGATGCGGCAGCATTACGTGGTCCAGGGCAGGCGAGTCGAGGATCCCCGGCAGCTCGTGCGCCTGGGCGAGGGGAACTGGGTCGAGCCGAAACCTGTCCGCTGCCCTGATGGTCATATCCTGGCGAATCGTCAGGTGACAGCTGGTTGGGTGCCGTGTGTCGCGCCTGGTCGCATCGGTCATCGAACGCATCAGTGTGATTGCGGGAAGGTCGTGTACACGCCGCCGTTGGATGAGCATTGCCATTGTGAGAAGTCGCGCCCGGTCTCGATCTCATGATGCATCATCCGGTTTCCCCGAATTTGCTGCGCGTACGTCGTCGAGTTGCGACAGTGGAGGCAGGAACGAACCGATGAGGGTGGCGCGATGCTCGAATACACTCCTGCCAGTAATCCGCGGCAACAAGCCTGGACGAGTTTCGTGTCCCTCACCGCGCACCTCGGGTATGCGGTCGACGCGGGTCTACGGCACGAATGCTCCCTGACACACATCGAATTCAGGATCTTGGACGAGTTGGCGGATCAGCCACGACATCGGCTCACCATGTCCGCGCTGGCAGCAGGTGTCGATTCGTCACGGTCGCGACTATCCCACCGTGTTGACGGTTTGGAGCGGCGCGGTTTGGTGCGTCGGATAGCGGGCCGTTGGGATGGGCGCACGAAAGAGGCCGTGTTGACTCCGACCGGCTGCGACGTTTATGAGGCCGCGGTCCCTGTGTATGACGAGATCGTGCGCGCCCTGGTGTTGGATGGCCTGGCGGATGATGATGTCGCGGAGTGGTTGCGGTTGACGCGCCGGCTACTTGCTCGTGTGGTGGAGTTGGAGGGTTGGTCGTCGCGGGAGGCGTTTCAGACGAGTCGTAGGATCGGTTGGTGAGCGAACCGAAGCTATGCAGCCTGTGCGGTGAACGGCCCGTGCGCGAGGCGGACAAGATGATGTGCGCGCCTTGTTTCGAGCGGGTGGATGGCAACTATCAGCGGGCGAAGCGGCCGTCCGAGTAGTCAGCCTTCCACTTCCCACACGATGATCCCTGCGGCCTTCGCGCGCCGGATACAGTCTCGGGTGCCGATGGAAGCCCCGAGCGGGAACGCAACCAGCAAATCGGCGCCCAGGTCGACCATGGCTTGATTGCGGATCGGGCCGGCGCCTTTCCCGTGCTTGTTCCAGTCGGCGGGATGGACTTCGACCGGCAGGTTGCCTCCGGTCCAGACGCGTCCGGCGATGGTGTCGAGTCCGCGGGCTGCACCGTGCACGAGCGTGATGGGTCCGGGCTGGAGGTATGCCCAGGCGTGCCGGAGGGCGTTGCGGACACGGTCGACGTCGGTCCAGTCACGCGAACCCGAGACGAGGATGCGGCGCATGGGCAGGATATCGGCGGGCTGCGACATGTTCACTCCTGGCGGGTATTCACGGCTCACGGATCTCGATCGGGAATTCGCGCCGTGGCCTCCATGGCGCGTCGCAACGCCTGCATCGCTGCTCGAACCAGCCTGCCTCGCGCTCGTGGGCGTAGAGGCCGGGCGGGTAGATGTGCATGATGGACCGCCATTGATGCCAGCCGATCAGGCATCGCAGCCTCACGCCGCTTCATCCTGCTCGTCTGGCCGTAGCTGATGCGTGAACGTCTCATCCCCGCGCGTCACGGTCAACACGTAACCATCGTCCGCGGGTTCGAGGTCCAGACGATCGCCAGGCTGAAGGTGCCGACCCGTGAGCGTGTAGGTGCGTCCGTCGAGCCCGTAGAGCTGGAACCGCACGCTGTCGAAGGTGATGTGCGGGTTGGTCCATTTGATCTCGCTCGGCAGGCTGCCTGTCGCGACGGTCGTGTTCGTGCACCAACTGTTGACGGTGACGGTGGGTGCGTCGAAGGTGTCGTGCCAGTCGCTGCCGAGCGGGCGGCGCATCAGTGGGAAGTCGCTCACGCCGCCTCCGTGTTGCCAACGGTGACCTGCCAGTCCGGGCGTGCTTCGTGGTCCCACGCCAACTCCAACGCCTGCACGTGATCCCGGTATTCAGGCGTGTCGGGGATCATGCCGCAGTCGTCGGGGCCGAAACGCGGGCCGATCACGTATTCATCCATGTCGTCTCACTTCTCCTCGGGCAATGGTTCGCCACGGCTGTTCATGTCCGCGATCACGTTTTGCACCAGCTGATGTATGCCTTGGAGTGCGTCGAAATACCCTGGCGCGAGGTAGGACAGTGACGGGAAGGCGGGGCAGGTGCCGACGTGTTCGCTGTCCTCTTCGGACCAGGTGACGTGGACTGTGTAGTAGCGCGGTTCGGGGTCGTCGGTGTAGATGCTTTCGAGGGCTTGCACGGTCGGGCACGGGTATGGGACAGGGTCGTAGCTGTATGCGTAGTCGTAGTGGCGGCAGGTGTCGCAGTAGCCGTTCTTTTCGCGATGCTCGTCCAGCACCTTGCGCAACGCTGCGAAGATCTTCAGCGCGCGCGACGGCTCGATGTTCCGATCGTGCGCGCATCGCTCGCTCTCGCAGGCTTCGGGTTCGTCGCCGTGCGCATGTTCGACACCCTGCGCCTTCTTGGCGATGGCCTCATCCCGGTCGAGCCCTGCTTGCAGCTTGGTTTGCCTCATGCCGCTTCCTTGCCTGCTGTCGGTCGATACATTTCGATGTGCGTGATCGGCGCGAACACAGTGACTGATTTCGGCCAGTCCCATTCGATGTCGTTCATCAACTGCTGTACGTCGACGTCGAATCCCTCGCATTCGACCTCGTAGCATTTGGCGTTCACGCCGAACTCCTGCGGATGCCAGACCAGTCCAGGCCGTTCCGTATCGGCCGCCTGAAATACGCGATAGAGGGCGGCATAGAACTGCTCGATGCCGCGGTCGTCACGGCGCGCGTACAGGGTGAAGGTTGTCCTGCTCACGCCGCCACCTCACTGCCGCCGTAATGCGCCCGCATCGACCGCACGTCGTCCGCTGTCACGTCCATGCCGGCCAGTCGCAGCATCGCTCGGTCCTGCTCAACACTCGGTTTCGGCAACGGGTTCTCCCTGATGAACTGCGCGGCCTGCTCGTCACCATCGGCAGCCATCGCGAGTAGATCCCCGTACATGAGGATCATGGTTTTGATCATCGTGTTGAAGTCGGGCGGCGCGAACATGGCCTGCAGGAATCCGTCACCGACACAGCCGTCGAGCAGGTCGTTGTGAGATGGTCGACCACACCAGCAGGTGGCGGTCATGCCGCGATCTCCCCGTGTTCCCGCAGCCACTCCCGAATGACAGGGAACGCGACCTCGATGCACGTCATCGTGTCCCCGTGATCGAGGTACATGTTCATCGTGTGCGGTTCGATCAGGTCTGCAATCGCGGACTTGAGATCGTCCGGCATCGGCTCGTCCAGTGCGCGCTGGAGACTGGCCTCGCGTGCGGATTCCTGCTCGTCTTCGTCGTCGTAGCTCATGCCGCCTCCTTCTCGTCGTCGCGTGGTTCGCAGGTGCAGGACCAGTCCACGTAGAGCGGGTGTCCGCCTTCGCCTTGGCAGCATTCGCAGTCGATCCAGTTCCCGTCGACTACTTCGCCTTCGTCGCCTTGACAGTCCCAGCACATGACCCACTTGACCGGAACGGCGCCCGCGCTCATGCCGCCTCGGCTTTCGGGTCGATGGAATAGGTGTCGATCCATGCGACAGCGGCAGGCGACAAGGCTTCTCGCGCGCGCGTGTATCGAGGCGATTTGGCGGCAACCTTGGCGAGTTCCGGTGCCTCGTCTGGCAGGTCATCCACCCAATCGCGGTCTTCGCCCTCGGCCGGATCGAGCTTCGTTTCGGCAGCTTCGGCGATCTCGATGAACTCCCTGAAACGGTCGACAACCAACTTGCTCCGCAACTCCAACAGCTGCTGCAACGACCATGCACCATCACTGGTCAGCTTCTCCAGCGCATCCACGCGCACACGGAGTTCGGTCGCTTCGATGGGTGATCCGTCGAGGCATCCCGGGTTGAGTACACGATCGGTGAGGAATACGGCGAGGTAGCGCCCGTTGTCGCGCAGTTCGTTGTATTTCCGGTCGCGGCCTTCGACGGCGTTGCGCCACAGGTCGCGTTGCGCTTCCATTTCGCGGATCCGCTTCCGCAGCTTCTTCTTCGATGCCATGTCAGTCCCCTATTTCGGTGATGCCGTAGTAGTCGAGGTGGTCGTGCAGGTTCGCGAACAGGGCGACGGGTATCCGTAACGCGTCCGGTCCTGGCCCGAACTGCCATCCGCGCGGCGGGATCGGCGCAAGCCCGTGTTCCACGAGGACTTCGTACAGGTCGCGGTCGGTCGCCCAGGCTTCCGCGATCAACTCAGGCAGGGTCATCGACGTTCCGCAGCATCCGTACGCGCATCTTGTCGAGCCAGTACTGGCCGTCTTCACTCGTCTTGGTGAGCCCGGAAACGTGGATGTCTGCACTGTCGTCCAAGCCTTCGCAAGCGGCGACGATGGCGCGCAGGTCACCGAGGTTCATGCCTATGCCAGCGACATCGAAATACTTCGTGCTGACGCGGGTTTCGTACTCTTCGATCTTCTTCAGGCTCATGCGGCAACCCTCGGCTTCGGCTCGGCGACATGCACGGCGACGACGGGTGTGATGGACTGGAATCCGAGGTCGTCGTTGCGGGCCAGTCGCTGCCCTGTCTCGATGACCAGGTGCCAGCCGTCTTCTTGCCGAACAACTCCCGCGTCGAACTGGGTGTCGAGTGGCGCATCGGATGCGAGCCACACGTTCATGTCGGCGTCGATGTAGATGTGTTCGATACCGATGGATCCGCTTTCACCTATCGCCATGTCGCCGACGAGGAGGTGGACGTGTTTGCGGTCGATCTTGACGGGCTCGGTCATTTCAGTAGCTCCTGGATGTCGATTTCGGTGGGATCGAGGGCGGCCCACGCGCTGTTGCCGATGTCGCGGACGCGCATGGCCTGAAGTTTGCGGCTCCTGTTTCCTCGCAGCCATTCCACGAGTTCGCGTTTCACCGTGAACCCGGCAACGAGACGGTTGCCGCACATGTCGAGTTCGTGAACGAGGTAGATGTATTCGGAACGGGCCATCAGGACGGCTCCTCAACGTTCGGTTTATTGCCGTTCTCCGCACCGCACGGAATCGGGCCATTTCCTGAACGTTCGCCGATACTTTCGGCATACTTGCGCCGTTCCGCGACCTGCTCGGCCGTGAGTTTCACGCGGGTGACGCGCATGGATCCTGTTGTCAACGCTGAACCGGTCTCGGGCTCGATCCAGCCGGTGACGTAGCGGGTTCGGCGTGCCATGCCCCGCCCGATGTAGCGGCCTTCCTGCGCGACGACCAGATATCCGGCAGCAGCGAGAGCGTCGGCATGGATTTCGGCATGGTCGAGGAAGTCGCGCCGCATCGCCTCCTCGCAATCAGCCCAGATATATCCCTCGATGCCACGCCCTGCCGCCCATATCGTGAACAGGCTTTCGGCGAGGACTTCGACCACGTCGGCGCGGATGTCATCGGCGTTCACTTCGTCTGCCGTTCGTCGCGAATGGCCTGCAACCACTCCGCATTAAGCGGCGTCTGCTCGAATCGAACTTCGCCGAGCATGAAAATGTCAGGATTCCGACCCGACTCGATCCGATCGACTTCCCAATTGACCATCAGGTCGCCAGCAGTGTCGTAGTCGACGAACACGGTGGCTTCCTCGTCCCACGGCCCGCTGAACGGCCACCGTTCGTCGCCGTCCTTGCGTTTGGACAGCACCACGTAGGCGTCAGGCTCGGTGCGGAGTAGCTCCCCGAGTGCATCGACCAGAGGCGCGGCGTCGCCCCGATAGCGCTCATGCACCCGAGGAACGTCGTCCCATTCCCGCGCAGGCATGGCAGGCGTGCCGTATTCGGTCTCGTCGATGGTGAACTGGGCGCGCGCAAGACGCTCGATAGCCTTGCGACGTATCTCCTCGGCGTTCATGCCGCTTCTCCTTGCGCGTGCGGTTCGATGTAATGCGGCGGGGTTTCGGTGTCGCCCGCCCGCCACTGACGGACGGTGGTCAACGTCGGTGGTTCACCTATCTCTGCGAGCACGTCTCCGAGCCCCGCGAACAGCAGGTCGACAATCTCGCGCGGCATCGCCTGAATCAACCGCAGCGCTTCCATATTCGCCGCGCTATCCCAACCGTCGACAGCATCAGGCGCGTGTTCGGGCGCCGCATACTCCCCCTCGAACATGCTGCCTGGACAGAGCACGGTGGAGGTGTCGGTGTTGTAGCGGTAGTCGTCGTCGACGTGTCCGCGGGCACGCATCTGCCGCATGCGGGCAGTGATCGCGAGGCCATGCCAGGGTTCGGAACAGAAACGGTTCGGGCACATTTCACGACCAGGCCCGCACTCGCCACGTTTCAACGCTGCCTCGATCAACGCGTCGATGTCGTCCACAGTCTCACTCATTGTCGCCTCCCGTATTCGGCCATTCCCCTGTCTCGACCCACTGTCCGAGTGCTTGTGCGGCATCAGCGCGTGTGGTCGGGTCGGGGTTGTCGAGGTCGCGGATCCACTGCTTGCGTCGAGTGCGCGCGGGGTCGTCGGTCATGCGTGCACCGCCTGGACGATTACGACGATCAGCCACCACAGACCGCCGAATACAGCGAGTGAGCCGAAGATGACCAGCAGTGCGGCAATGAAGTCACCGCCGAAGTTGTCGTTCATGCGCGCCTCACTCCTTGCCGATTTCGATCGAGACCCCGAGCGCGTGGAGGCCGAACAGGATGACGAACACGAGCCCTGCTGCGATAGCGACGATTCGGGCCAGGCGTGCGACGTGGATGAGAGCTTCGCCGCCTGTGTCCAGGAACAGGCCCGCAAACACCATTGATGCGACGTAAACGACGACTGCCGCCAGCGCGATCCAGAACGCGAGGATCATTCGTCCTCCACCGCCCCCGCTACCGGCTTCCTGCGTGCCGCGTCCCAGCCTGCGAGGAACACGGCCCGATCGTGGACTACATCCGCGGACCCGTTACGCAGCCGCCATGTATTCCATGCCATCTCGGCTTGCAGTTGATCAGGGCTGGTCATGCCGCGATCACCTCGGCTGACAGGTCGCCGTCGCCGTCCAGATCGGCCGCTTCGTCGGTGCTGGTGTCGACGCGAACCTTCAACTGCACCGCATAGGGCGCGAGCTTCGACACGGTGACGTATGGCGGTTCAACGAGCAGCCAGGGGACTTCATGGCCGTCGATGACCGTGATGTCGTTCGCGCCGATGGTGACGTTGTCCGCCAGCACGGCGAACGTCAGAGTCCTGGGCGCGCCGGCGAAGGGGCTCGGATAGAAGTAGACGCCCCACCCGTCTGTGGTGACCTTCCATGGCAACGGTTCGCCGTCGATGATGATGGTGTTGTCGGGCGCGAATTCGACTGTGCGCGCTGGCTTCAACTCATTCATTGCCATGCTCCTGGAAGTAGGTGTTGACGATGCCGCGCAGGAGGTCAGCGTCTCGGGGTTTGAGAGTGCCGAGCATCCAAGCCACTGGCGCACCTTCGAGGCGCGCGCGGATGATGTCGGTGCCGCGATCGACCTGCCATGCGAGTGCGTGCGGGAAGCGGGTAATGATCCACGCGGACACTTCCTCGTCGCCCATCACACGGGCGTTCCGAGCGCTCGGATTGCGTCGGCAATCAGTTTGTCGCCGAGGACGTCATCCCAATCTTCGAGGAATCCGTCACCATCGAATACGACGTTGATCGCACCTCCACGGCCGAGCGCTTCATACAGTTCACAGTCCCAACTGCTGTTGCCGAATGGCCGTTTGCCGTTGAATCCTTCACCGTGCGCCCAGACGAGGGTGAGCAGCTTCACGAGATAGTCGCGAATGGTCGCCGCATCAGCGTCATTGGATTGCATCGGCAGTGCGAGGATTTCGGTCGGACTCAATTCTTTCGGCATGCTTCAATTCTCCCAACCCCGTCAACCTCAGAATTTCGGCGAATTCACTCCCGATACCGATGCCCGCCCACACCGAGCCGATCCATCATCAAGTCATGCCATTCACCGGTATCGCTATATCCAGTGGCTTCGACATCGGCGACGGCGGTAGTGAAAGCGCCCACGATACGACCCGTGAACGCCTCATCATTCCGCTTACACTCCAGGTCGCGGGCCGCTTTCGCCTCCTCGCGTTCACGGATACGGCGGGGTTCGTCCAGCCATGCGCGATAGCCGTCGACAGCCTCGCCATAGCCGGTCGAGATGCGACGCTTCTCCTCGCCACATTCGATGACCCACCACACTTCGGAGTCCGCGCAGCAATCGCAAGACGAATACTCCCATTCGACCTCGCAGGAAAGGTCGACCCGCGAATGTCGACCCACTCCGAACCGTGCACGGACTTCATCAGCTAATTCGCCGATAGCTTCCGCGCGCGGTTCATCTTCTTCAGCCGAGTATTCAACCCATTCGGCGATAGTCGATACCTTCATGAAACGACTATCCCCCGAATGTCAACCTCGGAATTCACGCATCCCGCAATTCCAGCCGAGCAACCCGCGCATTCACCGCATCCAACGCGGTCAGCATCGCTTCGAGACATACCAGCGAATCCACGCCAGCCACCCACGCCAGCGCATTCACCTCCAACCGCGCACGCTCGATACACACGCACGTACCGCAAAAACCGCCATGCAGCAGATAGACGCCGCAGGAATCGCACACGTCGTTCACGACTGCCCATCCCGCCGCGCATCCACAATCCGTGTCGCCTCCGCAGTGAACACCCACGGCTCACAACGACACGGATCACGCTGCGCCAACACCAACGCCACCACCGCGATCTCCTCAGCCCTGCTCACGACTCCTCCGATCCGCGCATCACATCGTTGGATGCGCATAGTTGAATAGCGATGTAGGTCACGCTGCGACAGCCTTCGACGCCGCAGACAACAGGAACCGGAACGCCGCCACCGCCTGGACCGGAACCACGCCGTTGCCAATGCATTTCAGCTGCTCGGCGCGCTTCAACCCGATCGCCGAAGCCGTCACCCAGCCCGCAGGCCAGAACATGAGCCATTCCGCGAATGCCGGGTTCAACTGGACGCGAACCGCCAGCGAGCCGCGCATACCGACAGGCTTCGGATACCCGGACTGCTGACGACGCTTGACCATTCGGCGCCACGCCTCGGTAGGTACGGTAGGGGGCGGCGCTGGCCTGGACAGTCGCTCTTGGCGGTGAATAGCCGGCGCGAACCGGCCCCAGCGCCACGAATCATTCGAATCATTCGATCTCGGCAAGTAGTGATCGATCGAGATCAGGCCGGGTGTGCGCCGGGCTCGCTCGGCCGGACAGTCGCCCCGCTCGCCCTCCGACGCCGTCGGTGTCGGCAACAACTGCACGACCGCAGACGGAAGCATCAGATCCCCCTTGCTGCCGCGCTGGTTCGGGCCACCGTTCGTGCCGTCCGATGCGCGGGGAGTGGGGAGCAGCGCGCCAGCGGTGTATGCCTCCGCGACACCGGGCAACAGCAGTTCGTTCGAGCGAGCACCGGACCTGGTCCGGTGCCCGCCTGTCACATCCGCCACCTGCGGCGTCGGCAGCAACTTCGCTACGCCACCTGCCACGACGGAGGCAACTCCGCCCAGCCGTCGAACTCCCTCGGTAGCTCCCCTCGCATCAACTCCGTCGCCTGCTCCAACGAGGGTGCCGACCGGCTCCCCTTCGCCAGCGCGGCCGATCGACTCGTACGCGTCGCACTCGCCCGCGGAGTCGGCAGGGTACGCAAGGACGAAGACGCGGGCTCGCTGATGGCAGGCGCCGACATCGGAAGCTCGTACAAGCACCCAGCACGCATCGAACCCGATTGACGAAAGGTCGCCGAGTACAGCGCCGAGCGCCCGAAGAGATCCGTCTCCCCCTGCTCCCACACTCCCGCTTCCGGATTCCACCTCGCATACGGCTCCGACATCACCCCTCCTTGCTTGCGCGGACAGCAGCCCGCGAACGTTTTCGATCAACACGAACTTCGGACGCAGCATGCGAACGGCTTCGAACATGTGCGACCACAGACCCGACCGGGTGCCTTCAGCCATGCCGCGACGTTGACCGGCGAGCGAGAGATCCTGGCAAGGGAAACCGCCTGTGAGCACATCGACGGGTTCGACTGTCGACCAATCGATCCGGCTCACATCACCCAGGTTCAGCACCTCGGGCCAGTGATGCGCGAGCACCTTGCACGCCGCAGGTTCGATCTCCGAATGCCACGCCATCGACGAGCCGGGGAACAGGTCGAGTGCAGCCAGGTCGAGTCCGCCCGCCCCGCTGAAAAGTGACCCGATCCTCACGTCCGCGCCCCGACCCACGCCGCGGTCTCATCGCCGGCGCCCGACCAGCACGGGTAAGCGCGGCCGGCATCCTTGAACACGAGAGCGCCGTTCACGTCGCGATGGCTCGCAGGGTCGACACACTTGCCATACCGCCGATGCTTGTCCGCGACTGTCGGCCGCGAAAACGTTTGGCAGCAGGCGGTGCAATGCGCTGTCATCGAACCGGAGAACTTGCCGTCGCAGCAGTTCACGTTCCACCAGCCGCCGCTGATTTCAGCTTGCGTCAGTCGAGCAGTCATCTTGGAAACCTCGTTCTTGATGAAGTGGGTGCGGGTAGAAGCGATCGGCGGTGCGAGAACGGGACATTGCCTGTTTCGGGGGTCCAATCGCTCTACCGGCCGGAATTAAGACAGTTGTGCAAAACTGCGTCACAAGTGGCATATGCCACTTCAGATTCATGCCCTGAGCTGGTAGTTTGCGCCAGGATCGGACACGGTCAGCACCAGATCCTCACCCGCCCACAACTGCTCGGCCATGAACAGCAACGCCGTCCGCAGCTCCGAACCGGCCAACGTGTCGACAAACCCCGCCAACAGGTCGATCTCTTCGAGAGTCACGTCGTCGTTGCGCAACAGGTGGATGCTCATTCGGGTTGCTCCCCTTCCAGATAGTGGACCCGCCCGCTATCGAGCAGCAGGACAGCGGCGCCATACTCGCGGTCATCGCCATGCAGCAACGGCAGAACATCCGCGGCACGAAACATCGGCGGCTTCAAATGCGGCCAGTTCCGGGCGTACGCCTCAACGACGGCGACGAGCAGCGGCGCACCACAAGCAGGCGGCATCGCACTCACGCCGCTTGCCGATGCTTCGGCGGCTTGGCCTCATTGATCGGCCGACCCACCAACCGCGTCACACACGGCGACGCGGTCTCTTCCCCGTCCTTGTTCGTGCACGTCTGCCCCACTTCGGCCTTGCAGCGTTCGCAGGCGTAGTTGAGGGCGCCGGTCACGTTGTAGGCACCCATCCGGGCTCGACGCACCGGTTGGGCCGCGCTCACCGTGCGGGCCTCGATCTGTGCGGCGATCTCCAGCACGACCGCGGCGTCGATAGCGAACGCGTTGGTCTTGTGATGGATGTGCACGGCCTCCTCGGCGACCTTGAACGACAGATTGCCGAGGAGACGAAGCCAGCTGGTGATGTGGTCTGCGGTGACCTCGCGCTGGTCGTACTGCTGGACCAGTTCGAGCAGGCGGGTGATTTCGGCGCGGTTCATGCGGCGTCACCACGGCGGGCTTCGAGGGCGAACAGGTCACCGACACGCAGCATTTGGGCGAGTTCGCGGCGTCGATCCACGAATTCGGCGGCGGACAGCTTCTGTCGCTTGAACCGGGTTTGGAATTCGTCGAGCTGTTCGTCGGTGAGGTCGGCGCGCGGTTTGCGGCCGAGCGCGACGGCGAGCGCGATGTCTCGGGACAGGCGGTGTGCCTGCTGGGGCGGGAATCCCATGTCTTGGAAGACGTGGTTGGCGAGTTCCATTTCTTTGACGCGGGCGTCGGGCAGGTTCGCGAGTACTTCGCGTCGGGCGGCGTGTGCGTGTCGGATAATGATGTCGGGGGTGGGTCGGAATTGCTCGACGGTTTCACCGCGTTGTTCGGCGCGGGTGGCGGCGGTTTTGATATGGGTGGCGCGGGCGTGGTTGACGCCGTCGAGGAGTTCTTCACTGGACAGGGTGGATGCTTCGAAGTGGGTGGCCCAGGCGGTGGAGGCGGCGGCGCCGACTTGCGGGAACCACAGGTCGTGTTCTTGGAGATTGTCGAGGACGGCTTTGGCGGCGTCGAGGTAGTAGGTGTCGGGCGCGGTCATGCGCTGGCGCTCCATTCAGGGTCGGCGTCGATGATTTGCACGAGAGGCGACTGGAGGGCGCCGCGCTGTTGGGCGATGGCCTCCGCGCGCAACTGTTCGAAGACGGCGTGTTGCTCGCGCCGTTTGCGATCCGATGCGGCTTCACGGGGTGCCGCGACTGGCGCGGCATTTGAGCGGTTGCGTCCCCGCTGGATGGTGGAGACGAGCGAAGGCAGGGTGCGGGGTCCGAGGTCGGGTTTGGTCAGCCAGAGTTCGAGTCCCGCGCGGATGTCCTCGGAGGGGATGGGTGGCTGCTGACGGAGCATCGCCGCGGCCTGGAGGGCGAGTTCGGTTCGAACGGCGCTGGGTTCGGTGTCGGGAATGACGGAGCGAACCAGTTTGCGACCGTCGATGGGGACGATGGGGCCGGGTTTGTCGAGCGGGTCTGCGGGCGCGGCGGGCTTTCGCTTGGGCTGGCGTCGCTCGCGCGCGTCATCAGAAAAACTAGAGTTATCGAGTAGGTGAGATAACCCCTTCCCCTTCCCCTTCCCCGCGGGCGTCGGAACGGCGTCGGAACGGCGTTCGAACGGCGTTCCTGTTCGTTCGTTTTCGGCCGTGCCGACAGGGCTCATCCGGTCGGCAACCTCGGTCGCGTCTCCACGCCCGAGGCGCCTCAATTCATCGGCGAGGGCAGCGCGGAGAAAGGGGCTTTCGATGGCCTCTGCGCAGGCGAGGGCATTCTTGAACACGTTGGCGTTCTTGGTGATGCCGTCATTGCGCACGAAGGACCGAACCAACGTCTCTTCGGTGTCTCCGTCGCACAGGACGAAGCGGGTGTCGATCAGTTCCTCCAACGCCGCTTCGATGTCGGCGACGGTGGTGTGCCTGCTCCGCTTGGCCCACTTCCCGATCTGAGTGGGAAGCATTCCGGCGTTGTTGATGCCGCGCTGCGAAAGCAGGAGCATGTAGAGGCGCTGAGCTTCTGGGGTGAGGTCAACGAAGTCTGGGTCGTCCCAGATGGTGACGAGGATCCGCCCGTGGTCACGAGGCATCGGGAACCGCCTTAAGGTGACGCTCCCCCGCGGCGGGGCGCCGATAGGAGTCGATCATTTGAGTGATGGCCTGCGGGCTGATTGCCTCATTGGGACGGAGCCCATGTTCTTGCTGGGAGAAGAAGGTGCCGACCGTGGTGAAAACGTCTCCGATCATCGACAGACCCGAATCTGTCACCCATTCGCGGTTCGCCTCTTCGCCCCATTGAGCGACCGTGGCGTCGTCATGCCCGCTACCGTCATGCGAGGTCACATAATGCAGGAGCTTTCGGACGTTCGATTCGGACCAGGCGCCAAAGGGGTCCACGAGCGGCCCGGTCGTGGGTCGGCTGAATAGCTGGTCGAATATCTGGCCTATGCTCACCGCGTCGTCGGGCTGCGCCGATTCATCGCTCCGACGAGCGGACTGCCAAGATTCCCACTCCATTTCGTCTGAGTGGGCCTCTTCTTGTTGCCGCAAGTCAGAATCTAGCCAGCAATTTCCCTGTTCCTGCTGCCAGTGCCGTTCCTGCTCGGCCTGTTGACGTTCCTTTTGTTCGGCTCCTTGGTGTGAGGCAATTTCCTGAGCCCGCTCCTGCGACTGTTTGATGAGCTTCCAGCAGCAGCCGCAGAAGTACTTCCACTTGTGCGTAGCCGTTTTGACGGTCTTCATCGCCATCGTGACGTCGATCAGTTCTTCGAGATCCGCGAACGTGAGACCCGCCGCAAGAAACGTGTTGACCGAGCTGCCGAAATCTGATGGCAGCGGAACTGTTCGACCGTCGAAGGTCCACGCATTCCAGAGGTCTTGGAACTGATCGTGTACGGCGCGATTGCCTGCATATTCGGCTGCCCGCTCCGCTGCGGCCTGCTTCAACGCATCTTTCCAGCGGAGAGCGTCAGCCGAAACGTCCGCGACAACAGCACTATCGGGCGCGATAGAGGTCTTGCCGCCGTTGCAATCGACGCAAGCGGTCACCAAGTTCGACGGATCATCGCTACCGCCGAGCGCGACTGGGATCACGTGGTCGACGTTGAGCTTTACGTCGGGCGCTTTGGCCCCGCAGTATCGGCACGTATTCTCGTCTCGCCGAAGTATTTCGAAACGCAGTCTGCGTGTTACACTCATACGGTGGCCCCTCCTGGTGGGCCGCATGCCAGCAATCGATTTGACTGCTTGGCCGCACGCACTCCAATGCGTGCAAAGCTTGTTCGGGCCGCCCCTTTTTGGTCGAGGGGGCGGCCCGAATTGCGTTACGCTCGATTTGGTCGAGCACCTTCCGATGTCGCGCCGCCCAGGGGCTTGATCATCGCGTTATGTTCACACCATACACTCTAGTTCACACCCTTAGCAACGCGCTGGCGTCGGCGCCTGTTCGCGTTGCGCCGGCAGGTCTTGCATGAACGGTTGCCACGGTTGTCGCGATAGATGTTGTCCGCGGTGTACAGGTGGTTGTTCGGGCACATGGGTCGGTCGGTGAGCTTGACTCCAGCTGCCGCCCAGTCGGGTTGGGCTCGCGGATCGTCGATGTCGATGCCTTCCCAGGCGAGCGGCGGCATGTATTGGAACCGTCGACCGACTGCGACACTGCGACGGCTGGGGCCTGGCGTGCCTGAGAGTTCGTCGTACAGGTCACGCATGGCCGCCCAGCGTTGGTATCCGATCGCGGTCTGTCTGACCATGTTGTTGAGTTTGTCTTTGCCGTGCACGCCGAGCCGTTCGGCGATCAGCATGGACGGCCATCCGAGGGCGGTGAGTCCGCGCATGCGTCGCACGAAGCCGATGGCGAGTACGAAGTGTTGCCGCGGGTCGGGGATGTGGCTGACGTCGAGGATGCGGCGCGCGATGTCGGGCCGCATCTTCTGGGTTGTGCCGTCCGCGATGTAGGCGATGTATTGCGGGTCGCATTCGGAGGCGTGGGCGATCATCGAGTCGGTGACGTTGACGGCGCGCAGTTCGAGGATGTGGGCGCGGACCGGGGCGGCGTCGGTGAACACTTGAATGCCGTTGGCTTTGCGCCATTTGTAGAGTTTGGTCTGCTTTGTGCGGTGCGTGAGCCCGGTCATGCCGCGACCCGTTCGCGAAGCTTGGCCCGTCTGCGGACGAGTGCCCGATCAGCGGTCGCCCTACTGACGCCGAGGATGGGCGCCAAATCGGTTCGGGTCCAGTTGTGTTCGACCGCGTAGTTGAGGACCGCTTTCCGTTCGGCGGTGCTGATCTTGCCGCGATGCTGTCCGCGGATGATGCGTTCGAGCATCACGGGGTCGACATAGTTTTCGCCTGCGATGAGGTCGAGGAGGTCTTCGACGTCGATTGCGGCGATGGTTTTGGCGTCGTCGGGGTGCACGTATTTCGCTTTGCCGCGTTTGATGTCGCCGAGCCAGGTGTCGTGGATGCCCGTGATTTTGGACAGCCGGTACATGGTGCATCCGCCGTCGGCGAGGGTGTTGAGGATGGCGCGGGTGGTTGCGGCGTCGTGGTAGCCGGTTTGTTCGAAGCGGCGGGCGTTCCAGTTGACAGTGATCGGTGTGGCGTCTCGCTTGTGTTCGCGGACTTGTTCGATGGTGAGGTCGGCGAGGATCGCGGCCCAGTCGGGGCGAAGGACTTTGCTGTAGCCGCGGGCGATGCGGTAGACGATCGCGGAGGGGACGTTTGCGGCGCGGGCGACTTGGTTGAGGTTGATGCCGGCGTCGGTGAACGTTTTGAGGTGCGCTCGGGTGGCGTCGGCGTTGTGGTAGCCCGCGTCTTCGTACATTTGGGCGAGCCAACTTTTCGAGGTGGTCATGCTGCTTCACTTTCGCTCGCCCTGCGGATGGGCCAGTCGGTTGAGACGTCGTCGTGTGGTTTGCCTTGGCGGCGCAGATAGTCGCGGAAGGACTCGGCTTGTTCGCGGTACCAGGCGGCTTGGGACTGCATCAGTTCTGATGTAGTGAGCGCGGCGAGGGCGGGATAGACGCGCGGCAGTTTCCATGCCAGACGAGCCGCGGCGAGTGCATCAGCTTCGGCATCATGCGCGTCGTCCAGGCGCATCCCGTACTGGATCATGACCGCGGACAACTTGCGGGAGCCTTTGCGGTAGCGATCGACCTGTTTGTCCAGCACATGCGCGTCGACGATCAGGCCACGCGCATCGAAATCGGGGACATGGGTCGCCAACATGGAGAAGTCGAAACAGCCGTTAAACACGGCGATTCCGCGACCTTCGTTCCAGCAGGCATACAGTTCGGCCACTACTTCCGACACCACATCCGAGTGCGGGCGCCCATGTTTCTGCGCGTACTCGGTGCTGATTCCGTGCACTGCCGTCGCTTCGGCAGGGATCGGGATACCGGGGTCCGCGATCCAGTTGCGCGGCTGAACCTCACCACCATCGATGCGGACGACGCACGCGGTGACGATGCGGTCCGAGAAGATGTCCACGCCCGAGGTTTCGAGGTCGAACGCTGCGAGCGGCTGATCGGTCCAACTGGTCACGTCTGCTTCTCCACTGCTTCGAGGATGGTTTGACCCGATTTGATGAGAACCGCGCGGAATCCGTCGCGGCGATTCGCACATCGGAGGGCTTCGAGTTCGTTGTCGAAATAAGAAACCGCATAGCAGTCGCCGCCTTCGCCCTCGTGTTCGCCAGCCTGGGGGAACACAATCCACGCCTCGAAAGGCGTGGATTGCGGGTCCAGGTCGACCGACTTCACTGCTGGTCCTCGGGCGGGAACATGCCGCCGTCGGTCTCGGCGTAGTAGGCGTCGGGCGCATCGGATACGCCGTCGTCGACGAGTTCGCCTTCGATGACCGGATCGACAGCATCCAAGGCGGGCGCCGTGAACGTGTCCGGGGCGTCAGCGCGCGCGGACTCGACCTGTTTCGCGTCGTTGCGGATCTCGGTCGAGGTGGGCACCCATTTGGCGAGCTGCCGCACCGCCGATTTGAGCCACATGGCGGCCTCATGTTTCTGCCACGGCGAGTACTCCGAGTGCGCGCCCTGCGACGATTCCTTGATCCGTTTGATGTCGTGCTTGGACAGCACCACCACTTTGGAGATGGCGCCGTCTTTCATGCGCGCGTAGGCGTAGACGAGGCGCAGGTTGCCGCGGTCTTCGGCGTCCCAGTCGATCTCATGGTTGGGGATGTCGTCGCGGCCGGGATGGTAGGAGAACAGGTCGTTGGAGTACACGCATTCGGCGACGACGGAGGAGACGGCGCCCGCGTTGTAGATGAGTTTGACGAGTCCGAGATAGCCGGGGATGCCGAGGATTTCGAGCTGCCCTTTGACCTTTCGGGCGGTCAGATAGTATTCCGAGGTGCCTGGTTCGAGACCGAGTCGTGCGGCATCGAGCAGGGTGGCGAGGAAGACTCCGGGGTTGTTCGCCGCCGCGATCTCCAGTTCGTAGCGTCCGCCCTGTTTGCGCCCTTTCTTCAATGCGCCTTGCGCGATGCGGATCCAGGTGTCGGGGCGGATGTGTTGCGGCATGACCTGGGAGAAGTCGGATTGGTAGGTCTTGATCATCGCGCCGGGCGTGTTGTCCTGTTTGGCGATGGCCTGGGACGTGGTGGGGGTGCTCATGCTGCTTGTGCCTCCTGGATGCTGGGGCGATGCCCGGTGGTTTTCACGTAGGGGGTGCCGCCTGATTTCTGTTCGCGGCGGGCGATTTTCACGCCGAGATAGGTTCCGTATTTCAGGTCGCCCATCTCGTCGGCGACGAGCGCAGTAGCCATACGCTTTTCGTCCTTCGCGGCCTTTTCGGCGTCGAGGGCGGCGAGGTAGCGGATGGCGGTTTCGGCGTCGAGTTCGATGCGGTCGTCGACGATGAACGGGTTGAGGGCGCGTACCGCTTCGTAGGTGGCGGTGTGGGCGTCGATGTCTGGGCGTTGCGGGTTCTTGCCGTCGGGCAGGGTGTCCCTGAATGCGGTGACGCGGGTACGGATGTCGGCGGCTTCGTCGGCGTCGTAGTGGACGACGTATTGCCGGAAGTTGAGGAACGCGCCGAGGCAGGCGATGTGGGCGGTTCGGGCGCCGATCGTGTCCATGGTCCACATGACTTGGGCTCGGTAGCCTGCGGGGATTCGGTCGGTGCCTTCTTCTCCCCATTCGGGGTCTTCGCCGCCGTCGGGGTGGGCGTCGGTCTTCCATTCGCCGATGCGAAGTTCGCGTCCACCGTCTTCGGTGGGCACCCATATGAGGCCGTCGGGTGAGGCGATCTGCCAGTCACGTTCGTTGTGCTGCCAGGTGCCTGTTTTCGTGACGTCCCATTCGGGATGCTGGTCGGAGAACCAGGCATGAATGGCAGGTTCGAGGTAGTGGCCGCGAGCTTGTTCGGGCGTCATGGGCGGGCTGTCGAGGCTGCCAGCCATCTTGTGCCACAGGGAGAATCGGGATTCCCACGGGGACAGGCCGATTGCTGCGGCCACCTTCGAGGCCGACATCTTTGACCACCAGATAGGGCTGCCCGGCTCCAGCGTTTCGGCAAGCTGGTGACCTTCGAGCGGCGTCACGGCATGCTCCAGATCGCTGGCATGAGGTTGAGGATGATGAGCGCTTCGAGGGCGATTAGTCCGACGACGCTCAAGCCGACGGTGAGGTGTGCTCGGGCGATGTGCCACAGGCTGCTCACAGCTTTATGACTACGATTGGGTTCAGACATTCCACGTGGTCCTTCCAGGGGTCGTGGGGTGTGTGGCCCGTCCCGATGCCAGTCGGGGCGGGCCTTTCTGATGTCTAGGGATGGTTGACCTGCGGTTTCGCGGTCTCAGTTTATCGTACAGCATTCAGTCTAGTCTGTAACCTGAATTGCGGGCACAAACCGGTTAGTTCGTGGTGTGACAAAGAATTTAGGATGCCCTCAAACCAAGCATGACCAGCGGTTTGATTAGGAGGCGGACCATGTGTCCGCCGATTGGTTCGCGACACACCCTTTCGATGTCGCCCTACGCTGTCGTAACATCAGTTGCACCGACCATCTACTCCATGCCAATGGGTAAACCTGTGAAGGGTGCCACCGTGACTGCCAAAGCTGCCGCCACAACCGAATCGAATGCCCCCGACTGGTGGCCCTACATCCAGAAACTCATGGACATCGAAGGCATCCCCAGCTTCAACGCCCTCGCCGGCCGCCTGGGCGTCGCATCCACAACCCCGGTCTCCTGGAAAGACGAAGGCAAACAGCCGCGGATGCCGATCGTGCGCAAGGTCGCGGAAACCTTCCGTCGGCCGATCTCCGAAGTGATCGTGCGGGCAGGCTATGTGACCAAAGAGGAGCTGGGGATCACGGCTGATCCGCTGCCGACGACCGATGTCGAGATCCTTGCGGGGGTGCTCACAAACGATCAAGTCGTCGAGCTTGTACGGAGACGGTTAGGTCCCGGTCCCGGTCCCGCATTGCAGCGAATAGAAGCTGGCGAGGACAGTCGTAGCGCTTTGAGGCGTGTCGAGGAAGATGTGAAGCCTGCGCGTCGTACTGCGCGTTCCAAAGGCTGAGCCTCTGGTGGGCTCTCGATAGTGGAGCCCACCCCCTGGTGAATCCCCTGCTATGCGACGGTGTTTTGTCCGTCTGCTGTTTTGACATATCGGCGTGAGAACGCGATCTCTTGCCGTTGCGCGAACCCATGAGCCGCCCGGATGATCCTTACCGGGAGGCTTTTTGCGTCTGCCTGCACTGCGATCATGGTTTCCCAGAACCCGACCGGGCCTTGAGGGGTTTCGCGAACTACCCGCGACCAGTGTGTGTCGAGGCTGGGCGGATCCATGAAGGCTTTCAATCCGGCGTCGCGGAGTCGCCCGTGATCGCTGGGGTACATGTATGGGCCGTCGGCGGGCCACAATTCGATGACTCCGGTGTCGATGTTGACGGCGACTTGTCCGATTTGCTTCCACAGCTTCTTTTGGTCGTCGACCCACCAGCACATGCAGTCGATGGGGGTTCGTTCTACGACGCCGAGGACTGCGAGGTCCACGAGGATGTTGGGTTCGGTGTCGGCGAGCACGTATTCGGCGTAGTCGGGGTGTGGTTCTGGTGGGCGGTCGGGCGAGTACGTCATTGGGTCGTCCTTGGGTGCGCGAGTGCCGCCCGTGAGGGCGGGATAACAAGGTGTAACGGAAGATTCGCCCGGGGCGCGTCGGGTGCCGCGCGGCTGGGCGATCTGGCGGCTGGGTCTCGTTCTGGTTGCCGCCGAGGGTGCGTAGACCCGGTTTCGGGGTCTTCGAGCATCCGTTTGGTTGCGTCTAGGCTTCTACCTCATCAAAGGGATCCCCATAGGGTCAGCCTGCCCTCCCCCGACGGTGGGCGTGTTGACACGAATATTTTGGGTATCAATCCTGTTATATCCGATTGGATGTAAGACTAGTACCGGTGACGACGGTACCGCAAGGTTTGATCGCCGCGTGTTTGCGCAACGTTTCGCTAACGCATTTCGCGCGGCCACACGCGTTAGGGTGAGGCCGTGGAACGGCACCAAGAAAGACTGCAACGTGCCTTCGGGCGTGTGGTCGCACAGCGACGGCGAGAGGCGGGGATGACCCAACAGACCATGTGGGAAAAGCTCGGCATGTCCAAGAGTTCTTATCGCAAGCGGGAGCAGACCGGGAGCGACTGGAAACTGGAGGATCAGTTGGCGGTCGCGGCCGTGCTGGGTACCGATTTGTCGAAGATCCTTGCCGAGGCCGAGGGCCTTGCTGCTTCGTCTGACTTTATGACCGACCACAAAGACCCTGGTGGGGATTCGTGGATGTCTGCACTCGGCGGCGAATAGTACAAGTTTGGGCAACCGAGGGTTAACAATCCTGTTACGGCGGTAACCTCCCGTTATGTGGTACCTCGTCATCCTCGCGGCGGTCGTAGCAGTCGCACGGCTCACTATCTGGCGGCGGCTGCCTACTGAATGCCCGGACAAGGTGGACGTTACCGGCCGGAAACTTATGACCGTGGCCCTGTTCGCTGTAGCAGGCACTTACGCGGTTCAGGTGCCGACTTGGGCGGACTGGTTGGATGAAACTCCAGTGACACCCGCCAACATCTCGGATCTGCTACATGCGGTGATCGGCGGTTTCGCGTGCTGCGTGTTCGGGGTGCTGTGCCTGCGGTGGCGGAAGAACCGGCTGCATGTGCGGATCTGGGTTGTGTACTGCTTGGCGATCGTGGCCGCGGAAGTGGTTGCTTCGGGTTTCGGTGCAAGGCCGTTACCGGGCAGCACTGTGTATCAAGGGTTGACGGCGTTGATCGCGTTGTCGGTGGGCGCCGTGTTGCTGTATTCGACGAGGCATAAGCGTGTGTTGCCGATGGTGACGGTGTGGGTGACGGCTCTGGCTGCGTTGGCGTCGGCTGTGGTGACCGTTGTGCTGCTCGCTGAGTCGTCGGAGTCGGTGATCGACCGGTATGACACGCAGTTGGCGGCGTTTTCGGTGCCGATCCTTGTCGCCACGTCGGTCGCGGGGATTCGCGGGCTGGTGAAGACGTGGCGGAAGCGATGGCGAGACAGCAAAGCTCAGAGGCCCGGGTAGAGGAATTCGTAGGTGATCTCACCAGCTACGGCGCGACCGAGCTTGTCGACGCCGCATTGCCAGGTGAGAGAGTATGGACTGCCGACGTATGGCGCGGGGGCGCAAGCGGTTCGGCGCTGCAATTCCAGCGTTTCGAGCATTGGGGTAGTCGGGGACACGTCTGCGGCGAAGTGCTCGTACCTCCTTGGCCGAATCGGCTTCGGGAGGAGCAGGTATGGGCCGCTCGGTGCGCCTGGGCGACGCTCCAGCCAGTCGGTGATGAACTGGCGTTGCTTCGCGTAGCAGGGGTGGCAGGTGGACGGCATCGGCGTTCCGTCTGCACCGGGAACGCTGATCGCGGCGAGCCCATCTTCCATCGCGTCCGTCTCGCGTCGAATGTCGGCGATGGCAGCCTGTTCGTACATCCGCATGGCGCGCTCAAGGTGCTCGTCGTCATCCATGACGTTCCTTCAGCCCTTCCCGCAGTTCGCGTCGCACGAGAGCGACTGTCGCCCGATCGGCGTGGTAGATGAGGTGTTCGTAGGCGGACATGACTGAGGCCGCGAACGCGAGGTCTTGCGGCGTCAGGTAGTCGGGGGCGTGTCGCAGCCGCCATTCCACGGAGTCGATGTCGTCGTCGTGTTCGAGGGCGGGCCAAGTGGTGTCGTTCGAGAGATGCCGCCACTGACGCGAATCGGTGCCCAGGAGTTCACTCATCGCTGCTCACCACTCCCTCTCGCCGCAAATGCACCCGGGGCAGTGATTCCGCGCCCTTGGATGCCACGACTGGCCGTAATCGAGGCGGTATCCGTTGGGCAGGATCACTTCATGCCCGGTGCGGTTGATGAGCGTCCTGCCCTGCTGGATCGCGGTGCACAACCGGGAGTCGGAGGGGTGGAATGCCTCCCCGGTGATGCAGTCGGTGCAGCCGCAATCGTCAGGGTCGATCGCGAAGGCGTTGCCCCGGAATTCAGTCCGCCTCAGGATGCCGTCGCGGTAGTAGTCGTCATTCATCGGTCGGCCTCCTCGTCGAAGTGTTCCCAGGTGATAAGCCCTTCGGGTGGGTTCCAGTAGCCGTCGGCATCAACGGATTCGCAGAGCTGGCGAAGGTCCACGCGGGCGACTTTCGCCCAACAGGCATTCGGCGGCCACGCACCGGGCCGGAAGCCTTCACGCACCGTGATGGTCTGCTGATCCCATCCGTCCCAGCCGAGTTTCGAGGATGTACCGTGCTCGTCGGCGCGGGCGAACCGGTCCGCTGCGGCGTGCTCGTAGGTGGCTTCCAGTTCCGCGCGGGTGCCGCACCGGATCGGCGCGTCCACGACGGACGAGTAGACGACATAGAAGTCCTCGTCACGGATCGGTTTGATGATCGTGTGCCCCATCAGCGGTCATCCTCCTTGCCGTGAACTGCCGCCCGCAGTTCCTCGATCGCGACATGCAATCCTTCGGCGATACCGAACTCACCCGCCTTGCGATGCTCGTTCTCCTCGGCCGCCCACTTCTCGAACAGGTCGGTTACGCGGTCGAGTTGCCTCCCGAGTTCATGGACGCGGGCGCGAGCGTCCGCGCCCTCCACGCAGGCTGCGCGCAACAAGTCCGCCAAATAGCCAGCGCGGTTGCCTTCCTCGCGCAACTCCCCTTCGAGCTTGGCGACGCGGGTGTACAAGGCTGCGATCTCCTGCTCACCGTTGGCGACGAGCAGTCGAAGCCCAGCGGCGATCTCGCGAGAGGTTCGCAACTGGCCGACAACCACGTTCCGATCCGCCTCCAGAGAGGCGATGAGGTTGCGGGCGAACCAGAGATCGAGTTGCGGACGGCTGCATCCGAGTTCGTCGGCCACGCGATCCAACGTCAGCTTGTCCGCCGAGATCCAGGCACGGGCCTCGATCAATTCGGCGGCCATCGACCGCTCCCCCGCGTTGGTGCAGATGGCCTCGTCGTCGCGGAGCGCGTGCAGGCGTTCGTCAGTGAGGCGGTCAGGCATCGGCGGGCTCCCACAGAACGGTCACTTTGCCATCGGAAATGTCCAGCACCTCGGCGCTGGAGTGGGTTCCGCGAATCGGTCCCGCCACACACCAACTGCCCGATTCGTGAGCGAACGTCAAACCGGTGTCGTCACGCACGACCGCGCGGTTCCCCATGGCATCCATTTCGGCGGGGTCGGTGATGACGCGCGGCGGTGGACGCCAGCCCTCGGCCAGGACGTCGACGGCAGTGGTTCGCCAGTCAGCTCCCCCGTATTCGAGGGCTTGGCGGTCGGTCGACTTCGCCATAGCGGCGGCGAGGAGTTCGGAGGGGTCAGACATCGCTGAACTCCGTCGCGCCCGGAACCAGCTGGTAACCGTAAGCGGAGAGGCCATCTGCCGTGGCGAGGTGGCGCGCACCGCCGAAGATGCCGCCTGCGGCCTCAACGATCCAGATGTCGCCAAATACTGGCTGGAGGTCGATCGGTCCGAGGCGAGTGGTGTCCCAATCCCGCGCTGGCATGAGGGCGGTCAGCTCGGCGCCCAGAGGGTTGCGGTAGATGCCGCCTCGGATGAGCTGAAACAGGGCTGCGCTATCAGGCATTGGGGAATCCTCACGGTCGGAGTGAATCTGCTCAGTCTATAGCATCAACTCCAGTTCATGCCATAATTTCAATGAATGGGTAGTTGTGGTTGCCGAGAGTTCGCGGGGGTTGAAAAGTCGTCGGCGCGTCTCGGATTCGACACGCTGAGGGGTGGATGCAACGGGCGGCTCGGACAGGGGCGATCAGTCGTCGCGATCCGGGCTGAAATCGGGTCCGCCGACGGTGCCTCAGGAGACGAGAAAGCCCCCGGAAACCGAGGGGGTTTCCGGGGGCAAAAGTGTCACTTTGAGTGTCACTTTGAGCGCAAAACAGCGGGATTACGCAGTGGGACAGCGGGAAGTCGCGGGAGGTTCGATCCGGGAAAACCGCAGGTCAAACGGCCTAAAAATCACTATAACCGCAGGTCACAGTAACCCCCCACGGATACGTACCTTCATATGCGCAGAATATAGGTATTCGCGCAGGTAGGCATAGGTGCGGGTCTCAGCGAAAACCCCTGGATTCCTACTTTGGTGTAACTTTGCTCGGCGCCAACAGCTCCAACGCGTCCGCGTTATCGACCGCAGGATGCTTGTAACCAGCGGAATCGATGTAATGACGCATCGCCAACGACGCCCCCTCCGAATGCCCCAACTGAGCACTAGCATGCTTCGGATCACCCGACACCCCAGTCACATGAGTAGCCACGGTGTCTCGGAGATTGCCGAACTTCACCCACTCCAACGCCGAACCCGTCCGCGCACGCTTCAACGTGCTCTCAGCAGTCCGCGGCGACAACAACCCGCCCCGCAACGACTCGAACATCGGACGCTCCACCGACGATGGCTTCACATCCGCCTTCCATGCCCGCAGCACCGTCGTCAGCCAACGCGGCAAAGTCAGGTAGTAGGAGTTGCCGCACTTGCGCCTCGGCTGCCGAAACGTCACCCCGCCGCGCGACACCAAAGTTCCGCACACATACGCCGTCGCCCGATCCACCTCGGGATCATCCAAACCATCGACGTCCATCCACCGCAGGGCCAGCGCCTCCCCCGGACGGACCCCCGTGCCCAGCAACGTCAACGTCAACGGGCGCAGATACTTCGTGCGCGGTGACGCCGCCAACAACACGTCATACAGGGCGTCCCGCTCATCCGCGGTCAACGCCCGCTGCGAACCACCCCGAATACCAGGCTGAGGAACAGGCGCCATCGGGGAGAAGTCGAACAATCCTGCGAGGGTGAGCATTTTGAACACCACGGTCAGGATCAGGTGGTGGCGGGCCGCATACCCGGGTGAGGCGTCGGCGATGTCTTCCAGGTAGTCGGCCAGGAACTTCGGCTTGCCGACCTCGGCGATCGTCAGGTCGCCCAGTTCGCGCATGAGCTTGATCGAGTCCGGGCTACCACCGTTCTCGACGGGGTAGATCGACTGCCGATACGACACCAGCGTTTGGCGCGTGATCTTGCCTGCCTCACATTTGCGTTCCTGTGCGGCGATGAAGGCGTCGAACACGACCGCCATCTTGTCGGCTGGTTCGAACTCGCGGCGTTTGGTGGAACTGCTGTGCGCGGAGCCTTTCTGACGGTTCACCTCGAACCGTTTCTCCCAATCGGACAGGCACTCTTTCCTTGTGGCGCCCGCGCCGCTCGTGCGCACGTAACGTCCGCCGTAGGTGCGGTGGCGAACCTTGGTCAGTCGCCAAACCCCGTCAGCGCCTTTCTCGGGGATCAGTTTGTGTTTGGGCGGCCATCCGCCTGCTTCCAATGCTTCTTGCGCCATGACAGCCTCCAGGGGGTGTGGGTCACGCCGCCGTGACGGTCTGTCGTTGCTGCCATGCGGTGACGTCGTCGAGCGAGTACCTGACGCGTCCGGCGACCCTGAAGCATTTGGGGCCTTTGCGTGGTTTCATGGCAGCCCAGTTCTCCAAGGTTTTGGGGGAGAATCCGGTGAGTGTCGCGACTTCGCGGCGGGTGAGCCACTGGTTGGTTGTGGTCATGGGGAGCCTCCGGTAACGGATATGTGAAAGTCCAGGGCCGGATCGGTCGCCACCCGTTGCCTTCACGCTTCCAGTTTGTTTCCTAGCCTACAGTTCACGGCACATACTCACAACCTCCCGCGCTCGCCCGGAAACACAAAACCGCCCCGGTCTCCACAGGACCGGGGCGGTTCAGGTCGATCAGTCAGGCGCGGTCGAACTCGCCGTCTCGCACACCCGCAGTGAATGCGGCCCACTCGCCAGGCGTGAACGCCAACGCTGGACCGGTCGGATTCTTGCTGTCGCGGACACCGATGCCGCCTTCATCCAAGAAGGCAACCTCGACACAATCCCCGCCAGCCTGGCTGTGGCTACTCTTGAACCACTTCGCGCCGGAATACTCCCTGGTCACGATGCATACTCCTCTGCAATCTCTTTCACCAGTCTCCTGGTGTCATCCGAATCCAACGCTACCTGGTGCAAATCATCCGCAGCTTCCCGATGGCGATCGATCACACTGTCCTCTTCCAGGAACAACGCGCCCGTGAAGCCCTCCACGAACACCACGGGAGGCTCAAGCATTCGAGACGATTGCAGCGGAGGGAACTCGAACAGAGTGAACGACTGCACCACCAGCCCCGGATGACCGCCTGCACCGTACGGGATCACTCGGATCGAAACATTCGGCAGGTCACCCACATCGGCCAAATGCAGCAACTGGCGCGCCATCACCTCGCGACCGCCGACCTGATGACGTAACGCCGACTCCCCCAACAGCACCTCCAAGGTGAAATCGGGATCCTCGGCCAGTCTGCGTTGACGTCGAGCGATCAACTCCAGGCGCCGTTCCACATCGACCGCGGACATTCCTGGATCGGTTGTCGTGGCGATCCAACGTCGATAGTCCGACGTCTGCAACAGGCCGGGCAGCAAGGTCAGTTGGAATGTCAGTAATCGGTCGCAAGCCTGCTCTAGGCTCATGAAGTGGTCGAAGTGTGATGACACGACGTCGGAGTAGGTGCGCCACCAACCGCCGGCCGGGTCACCTTTCGCGGCTTTGACTTCCTGCATCAACGCTCGCACTGTCTCGCGGTCGTCGTCCGTGGCTTCGTACAGGTCGAGCAGCACTTCCATTTGAGGGCTGCTGACTCGGCATGGTTGGCCGTCCTCTAGTCGCCCGATCGACTGGGGTGACATTTCGATCGCTAAGCCTGCTGCTAGTTGACTCTTTTTGGCCTTGGCGCGCAGCTTGCCAAGGAGGCGTCCCATCGCGCGTCGCGGGAGGGTCGAACCAGCCATGATCGTTAGCCTCGCTATCTGGTTGCATCCGTAGTGGAATGCCCCGCATTGGACGTCCAGCCGATTAACTCGAACATCCGCGTTGGAGATTCCAGTATGCCCGAAATGAGGTGTACTTGAAGCGTGTCCGGCAGGGAGCCTCTGCAATCCTCATCCCGCTCCCACCCCTGGCCCTGCCGTTCCACAGCGATTGGGCCAGGGGGCCGGGCACCCCACAACGCCGATCAGGGGGTCATCATGCCCGCGAACCGATTTCGAGGCGAGCTATGAACAGTTGGGGTATCCGCGTCGTCGGAGACGAAGAACAGTTCGACACCGTGTACTGGCCTGAGCAGTGGCCGCACGAAGCACCCGAACAGAAACTCACCATCCCCGAAGCCCATCAGGCGATGCAGCGGCACAAGGGATGTCGACGTGACGAATGCGCCCGGAAAGGTGCCGCGTTCAACACGCTCGTGGCTGCGGGCAAGATCCAACCCGATGCGAGCAGGACATCATGATCATCAACGACAACTGTGAAGTCTCGAACATTGTGCCGCTGTATCAGAGGCGCGCGGAAGGGATTCTGCGGATCCACGATGCGTGCGACATCGACGAGTGTCCCCGCAAGCGTCGGGCGACTGAGTTCCTGGATGAGATCCGCGCGTTGGAGCGGGTGTCGACGTGACCGCGGCGAAGGTGATCCGTATCCATCCACACAGGGACTCGTATCGTCTCGCGCTCAATGAGTGGAGGGCCGCGTTGACGGCATGGAACAACGCGGGCGAACCTACAGCAGGCCCGGTGTTCGAGCGGATGTGGGCGGGCCGGAAAGCGTTTATCGCGGCGGGCCGCGCCGAGTACCCCGACGAACGGTTACGCTGACCGCCCAATACCCAATAGTGGGCATCCGTAACGTGTCATCGACCACACCGATTGGTTGATGACATCAACTCGAACACAGCAGGGGAATCCGTGACCTATCCGCCGCAGCAACCACCACCTAACGGGCCTCAACAGCCTTACGGGACACAGCCTGGTTACCCGGTTCAGCCGCCGCCCTACGGTCAACCGATGGCGGGCCAGTATCCGCCGCGTCCCCCGAAGAAAAAGACGCCCGTTTGGCCGTTCATCATCATCGGTGTGCCGATCCTGCTGTGCGGTGGCTGCTTGGGCATCGCGGGGCTTGCCAGCAACTCCGATCCCAAAGATGCGGCATCGACGACGACACTGACGTCCATCGCGGCTGTCGCCGCCCCGGGTGCGCCGCAAGCGCCCGCACCTGCCGCCCCGACCAGTCAGGCGCCGTCGCGTGGCAAGAATGTTGCAGCCCCTGGTTCGGCGGTGCGTGACGGCAAGTTCGAGTTCCAGGTCACCTCGGTCGAAACGCCTGTTACGGCGCTCGGATCCGGCTATCGGGCGGTGACCGCAAAGGGTGAGTTCATCGTGATCCGCATGGACATCACCAACACGGGCAACAAGCCGCAATCCTATTTCGATAGCAATCAGACGTTGATTGATGAGCAGGGCCGTGAGTTCGCGAATGACTCTTCGGCTGTGCGGGCGTTGGGTTCTGAGGATTGGGAGTCGGATTTGAATCCGGGCTTCAAGATCCAGGTTGCTCTGGTGTTCGATGTGCCCGCGGGGACGGTGCCAACGACGTTGGAGCTACACGATTCGATGTTCTCTGGCGGGGCGAAGGTCGCTTTGCGGTGATGCAGTCGCCGCAGGGTCAGGTCAAACCGCCTGCTGGCCCTACACCCGCATGGCTTCAAGCGGTCGTCTGCGCTGGCGCTTCTGTGGTCCTGTACATCCTGATCTATGTGGGCATGAACGTTCTGGGCTTCGACATGGCGGGTGCTGGACCGGTCTTTCTGGTGGCGTTGGCGATCCCGGTCGGTGTGGTCATCGCGTTCGGGTGGCTGCTGTTCTATCTGGTGCGCAGGACATCCGCGCCGACGATGGCGACTGCGGGTGTCGCTCCTCCCCCAGGCTGGTACATGGATCCACACGGTTCAGGTAGCCAGCGTTGGTGGAATGGAACAGTGTGGTCCGACGCGGTACGCGTGCCGCCTCAGTGAGCACGATGCCCGACCGGGACGAATCCTGGTCGGGCATCCGGCGTTCGGGCGGTTCCGTAGCTTCAGGTACCCTTCACGTTCAAGATCTGACGAAGCTCATGCTTGACCTCAACCAGGTCGGCTGACGCTTCCATCACTTCCGTGATCGGCTTGTATGCGTCCGGGATCTCGTCAATCCACTCTTCGCCGTGACGGTACTCGATACCGGTCATGCGCGCCGCGAGATCTTCGGCGGTAAAGGTCTTTCGAGCCTGCGTGCGAGAGAATCGACGCCCAGCGCCGTGCGGGGCCGAGTACAGCGCCTGCGAATTGCCCTTACCCTGAACCACATACGACCCGGTACCCATTGAACCGGGGATGAGCCCCCAAACGCCCAGGGAGGCATCGATTGCGCCCTTGCGCGTCAGCCAGACCGACGTCTTGTCGAAATCGACCTGCTCGGTGTAGTTGTGGTGTGTATTGATCCGATTGCATGCGACCACTGCCCAGCCGAGCCAGTCTTCGAACACGTCCATGAACCGATCCATCATCTCGTCTCGGTTCAGCCTGGCGAACTTCTGCGCCCATCGAAGCTCTGACATGTAGTCCTGGAACTCGTATGTCGCATCGGACAGGTAGGCGTGGTCTCTGTCTTCCAGTTCGATGCCGTTCTCAGCGCACCACGACTGCGCGATCTTGATGTGCTTCTGAGCGATCTTGTTGCCGACGCCGCGCGACCCGGAGTGCAAGAACAGCCACACCCAGCCTGCTTTGTCCACGCAGAGTTCGATGAAGTGGTTACCGCCGCCGAGCGAGCCCAACTGTTCGCGCCACTTCGGCGAGTGCGAGAGATCCACCGAGTTGATGGCTGCGATTCGCTCAAGCTTGTCGATGCTTTCCTGCGCCGAATCGCGGTTGATCCTGGAGTTGTAGTTGCCTGGCGACAGCGGGATGGCCTGTTCGATGCGCTCCCGGAGTGTCGAGAGATCTTTGCCCAAGAGATCGGTGTCGCGAATATCCGTTTCGACGGCCACCATCCCGCACCCGATGTCGACGCCGACCGCAGCGGGGATGACCGCGCCGACGGTCGGAATCACTGTGCCGACGCTAGAACCTTTGCCTGCATGGGCGTCGGGCATCAATGCTACGTGCGGATGCACGAACGGGAGCCTGGTCAGGGCGGTTGCCTGCTTAATCGTGGCTTCGTCGATCTCGGTTGCCCAGGACAGCAGTTTGCCGTTTTCGAGTGACTTCATTTCAGAATCCCGTCTGCGCTTCGCGCGCATTCTTTGCCGACTTCGGGGTGACGATGAACTCCGCGGTGATCAACTCGGCCACATGCTCGGCGTGGTCAACGCTGGTCATGAACTCGACATCAGGGCAGCCGGTGCAGCCGATGCAGATGCGACCCCTCGGTTGATGCGCGGACAGCAGGCGGGTGAGGGCTTCGTGTTCAGCCATGGTCTTTCACCTCATCCAGGTAGCGCCGAGCCTCAGCCTGCGGGCACATCTCGCCTGGTTCCAACGTCAGATAGCCGTGCGCCTGACAACCGCCGTGATGGTCGAACCAGCACGGATCGGGATCAATGAAGTCGGCGAGCAGCACCCGCAGATACACCAGCTCATCCACCATCGCGTGAGCATCGTCAGCATCCGGGTAGCTGGACCGCTCAACCCACTCGGTCAGTTGGGCGTCGGAGATGCGATCAGACATTGTGACCCTCGTGCATCCAGTCGAGGGCTTCATCGAAGTCATCGAAGTCGCGCAGTTCAGGCCAGCCATCCGCGTCCTGCACGTCTGTGCACACGCCGTAAGCGGAAGTCACACCCGCACCCCACGTATCCGCCTCGATCATGACCGCAGACCCATCCGCGATGCGGATCACCTGATGGAACGTCGTGTCCTTCACTCGATGCGCGATGCGGACCAGATGCCACGCCAGCCAGTAACGGACGCCGTACTCGCGGAACACATGCCACTCATACGTCATGCGGCGCGCTCGCTTTCCATGCGGGTGATGTCCTTGGCGACGAACGCCGTGAAGTCCTGCACGTCCATGCCGATGAACTTCGTGATCGAGAGCGTGAGTGCGGCGAGGGACTGCACGATTTCCAGCGCGTCCCCGCCGTTGACGAGCAGTTCGATAGCGGTGACGTTCTCGCGGTCGGCTGCACGCAAGATCGCGACTGCTGCACGCATCGAATCCAGCTCGGGTGGAGTGAAGTTGAAGTCGGTCATGCTGCACGCTCCCCCGGGCAGTCCTGCGCGCGATGACCTTGCCGCATCGACTTGCACCGATTGAGTGGATGGTGTTCGCATTCTGGGACGGCACGCTGAAGGTCCACCAACCCGCATGCCTCCTGCGGACACGGGCACTCATCCTCGATCGTTGTCGTCGGCGGCCAGTGACGGCCAGAGTGGTAGCTCATTCCGCCACCTCGAAGAACGCTTTGATGCCGCCCTTGTAGAGCAGGTCGAAGACGGACTCCCAGTCCCGATTACGCAACCCGGTCACATCGAGTCGCCCGTCAACCTTGTTGACGTCATCCATGTAACCGGACTCGGCGTACTCGACCAGCTTGTCGACAACTGCCTCGGGTTCGATATCGCCGAGAAGTTGATATGCAGGCTCCCAGTAGCCCTCGGCTACGGTCGCCGCATCCTCGGCGGCACTGATGATCTCGACGAGTTCGTTGAGGGCTGCTTCGTTGCCGTCGCGTTGGAGCCAGAACGCCCAACGCTCGCCCTCGTGATCGCAGGTTTCGATGAAGCGGATGTAGTCGCTCACCGCCGCTGCTCCCGTCGCGCCTTGCGGGCCGCACGACCCTTCACACGCCGCGCCTGCACCACATCAGCAGGCACCGTGCCCTGATAGACGTGCGGGAGACGCTGCAACCCGCTCAAGATGGCCCGCGCCCAACTCGACGACATACGATCGGGATTCTTCATGCATTCAGTCTATCGCATGCACTCAAGTTCAGGATTCAAACACAATCAACGGCACGACTACGCCGCCGCTCGCTCGAACAGCGCCGCCAAATGAGCCAACCCGGACTCTGTCACCCAAACCTCAAACGGGCTCGAATCATCCGCAGGCGCATAGATCAGAAACCCATCCCGGATCGCATCCCGAGTCGGTCGAACGCCTCCCTGCCGCGCCCGCCGCAGCCAGCCCAGAGACCACATGAGCTTCGTCAAACGCTTCCTGCCAGTCATGTAACCCACCCCCTGCAACTCTTGCGCCGCAGCCTCGATCGAATACTCCCACTGCGATTCAGGCTGCTCGACAGGCTTCAGCAATTCGGACTGCTGACGAGTCGCGCGAGTGCGCGGCAGCTGGCCCGCGAGGTCCAGCGCCCGTTCATAGTCGACATCCATGTACTCGCGTCGACCATCCCCCAACGCGATCAAGCGGCGCTCATTCTCCCTCGCCTCGATATGGGGGATCGAAATATACAGTCGACCAACCTCGCGCTTGTACGCCGCCGCATCCCTACGATGCGTCGCAATCCGCGCTTTCGGATTGATGGTGATTCCGACTTTCACTCCAACGCCGACGAGTTCGACGATGTACAGGTGCTGTTCGATGCCACGCACGATCGGCTCGTCAATCCGAAGTCGCTCGTAGGCGCTGTAACGAGATGGAGTGCGAAGGCTCGTCGTCATTCCATCAGTTTACATCACACACTCTGGTTCAGGATGTACACTCGCGCACTCGCGCGCGCGTCATCTAAGAAAACGTAAGTACGACGTAACGAGAGATAACCCCTTCCCTTACCCCTTCCCCGCGAGCGTTCGAACGCCGTCGGAACGCCCTTCCTGTCCGCGCCTAGAGACGACGAAATCGGCCCCCCAACCCGAAGGTCGAGGGGCCGAGATGCCTGCCTGGTCAGACCAGGTCGTAGTAGAGATAAGTGGACGTGCTGCCAGCGTTGATCGTTCCCGAAGCACCGAACGGGCTCGTGAACTGCACAGTGAGTGCATCGCCGTTCGTGAGCGTCGCCGAGATCGGACTGAACGTCACACTCGCCGAGTTGAACGGGATCGTGCTCGACGCGATCTGGGAGCCGTTCTTCATCACACGAACAACAAGCGCCGTGCCGGAGAACCACGCCGAGGACAAGGTGAGCTTGCACTGCACCGTGACCGAACCGCCACCATCGGGCATCAACGCATTGCTGGTGATGACCGTCGCGCTGTAGCCCGACCGTGCTGTCCAACCCGTAACCGTGGCCGTCTGATCGGACGCGATAGCCATCGTCCCGGACTTGTCCATGCCCATCGCAGACAACGACGTCGAACTGCCCGACGCGCTGAGCGAACCCGAACCCGTGAACGCCGCGTTGCCTGCGCCAGCACCAGTCGCGGAGACCGTTGCCGAACCGGTGAACGCTGCCGTGCCACGACCCGCGCCCGAAGCCGCCAGATCGCCCGTGTTCGTGAACCCGGCCAAACCGCGAGGAGAACCAGCAGCAGCGAGGTTGCCGTTGTTGGTGAATCCCGCAGCCGCTTGGGGTGAACCAGGAGCGGCGAGGGTGCCTGCACTCGTGAACGGTGCGTTGGCGATAGCGACCGCTGTAGCCGATAGCGTGCCCGTGCTCGTGAAGCCTGGAGTCACGCGAGGCGAACCGACCGCAGCGAGGACACCCGAGTTCGTGAACGGACCCGTCGCGCCGCCTGCACCAACCGCGGCAAGGTTGCCGTTGTTCGTGAACGGGGCCGAAGTCGAGTTCGTGAACGCAGCCAACGTGCCAGCGCCCGTGAAGCCTGCATTGGCTTGCGGTGAACCCGTGGCCGATGCTGTACCGCTGGACGTGAATCCGGCCGTAGCGACACCGACAGCCGTAGCCGACAATGCCCCAGAGCTTGTGAATGCCGCCGTAGCGGCTTGGACGCCCGAAGCTGTCAGCGTGCCGCTACCGGTGAACGCTGCACTGACCGATGGCGCTCCAGTCGCGGCAACGAGACCCGAAGCAGTGAACCCGGCCGTAGCCGCACCCGCACCACTCGCGGAAACGGTGCCGACGCTGGAGAACCCAGCGGAACCGACACCCGCAGAGGAGGCAGACGCGCTACCTGAGCCAGTGAATGCCGCTGTAGCAACCGCTTTCGCAGTCGCCGACAACACACCCTCGCCCGTGAACGCCGCGCCCGTTTGCGGATCGCCGACGAACGCGAACAGTTCACCCGAGCCTGTGAAGCCAGCAGTAGCGACGCCACCACCCGCAGCCGAAACCGAACCCGAACCAGTGAACAGGGCGAGCGCTCGCGGCACAGCTGTCGCGGCGAGAGTGCCCACACCGGACCAGTGAGCGACCGGAGGCGGGGAGTACAGGAACCGTCGCGGGATCGTGACCGTGGTGCGCGCCGGACGCGATGCAGTCGTGGACTGCCGCTGTGGGAGCGCGACCATGATCAGCTCTGGGTGAAGCTGGGGGTCACCTTGATCGTGCCAGTGGCACTCAACGTGATGTTCGGGGACAGAGCGCACTTGTCACGGAACGTGCCCGAAGACGAAGACGACCACAGGCCGACGTGGGTGTAGGTGCCAGCCGCGGCGTTGAAGGTCAGTTCAGCCATGGACAGCGTGCCCGTGGTGCCCGACGTCCAAGTGCCCTGAACGCGTGCGTACGAACCGCCAGTCGCCTCGCTGGTACCGGTAGTGCCCGGATCCGCCGTATGCAGGCTGACATAAATCGTCGAGCCGCCATTCAGGCCCTTGTAGGCGTCCGCCAAAACCTGCCTGGTTGCATCAGTTGCAATTGCCATTGTTTGTGCTCCTTAAGGCCGAGTGACCTGGCCCTGAAACCAGCAGAAATCCGCGCCATCCGAGTAATGGACGTAAATGCGGAAGCTGGAGGGGATTGCGATAGTGTCGGCCAATGCCGAAGACACATTCCATGCGATAGCCGCAGACGAAACCGACGCCGACCACGTGGCTGAAACATCACCGGAAGGGTCATAGAATTTGAGGTCGGCGGTTGTCGCGGCCGGGATTTCCTCACCCGCAGGCGGGAAAATGTCGTGAACGAAATCCTGTCCGTCGACCAGGACAAGAGTTTCTGTGATCGGTTCGAATCCGATCGTCATAGGAACCCCCTGGCAGGCGTCAGATGCCTGAGTAGATGCGCACGTCATTCCAGCTGTTGGAATTCGTGCCGCTGGTACGGCCGACGCGGAGACCGGCGTAAGTGTTGGAGGCGGGAACCGTGCCGTGAGCGTTGCCCGAATAAACGATCGGTGCCCCGTTTTTTTCGAGGTAGATGATGCCGTTGTAGACACAGAATGCGAGCTTGTCCCCAGAGGCAATAGATACGCCGCTCGTCAATGCCTGAAAGTCGGTCATTGTCGGCGTTCCACTGATAGCGGTAGAGAATCGGGAAAGGTAGACGGCACCCGAAAAAATATTGGCGCACAAGCCTTGGGTTCCCGCGCCGTTAGAGCAGACGATCAGGCTCGATGCAGAGTTGGTGGCGGGTCCGATATTGCCGCCGACTGTTGCTTCGACACGGACTTTCCCCCCGGTCAGGCTCGTATCCCAGAGCAGGCCGCGAGAGCCGTCGGTGGTGAGTGTTGTCGACCACGAGTTGCTGACGATGCCTGCGTTCGCGCCCAATTGAGTCCACGGCGAACCGACCGCGCCATTCGCGCGATTGAAGTCGTCATAAAGGATCGAGGACCACACATTGATCGGCGGCACAGACGGCGGGCGGTCATAGTTGTCGACCCACCGCACCCACGCATCGCAAAGGGACGGATTCACGAACCGAGGGCAGCGTCGACCCGGGCCGAGTTTGTAACCCGGGCTGATCATGCAGCTACCGAGATATATGTCGTTCAACCAGATGCGCATCCATATGTCACCCTCGATCCAGACCCTCACATGCAATGCGGTTCCGTTGAATGTGACCGGTGATGGATAGGACGCGCGTACACCAGCCGAGGTCCACATGTTGGCGAATTCGTGCACGGCCACTTCATCGCTGATCGCGGAGTGGATCAAACGGACGCCAGTGCAGTTGATGAACGCCGCACCGATAGTCGCCCACGAGTCGGTGAAGAACATGCCGAACGACTGTGAAGCCACGCCCGAAACTGGATACCACACCTCGTATTCGAGGCCGAAATTCGGGGTGAAAGGCTGGAACTCGTAGGACTCCCCGCCGCCATTCGCGGTGAGGAAGTTGTTGGTCAAGCGCATTTCGCCGGATGAATTGATATCGGCTGGTGAGCCGTCGCCTAGATGGACCCACGGGCGTTGGACCGGGCCGACCGGGTAGGTGTTGAAATCGTCGCGGAATCCCGCCCAGGCGTACGGCAGGTTACGGCGCAGCAGGAACATCGCGCTCCAGAGGGCCGCTGATAGAGGCGTCAGGATGATCGGCGAGAGTTGCCCGCATCTGCTCCAGAACTTGGCGCCGACGGATCAGGCCGCCCTTGACGCCTTCGGGCAGCAATGGCCTCAAAGAGTCTGGGTCATGGTTCAAACGGTTGATCGCAGCGTCGATCTTCGGAATAGCGCGCTCGGCGGTATCCAGGTCGAACACAAGATCGTCAGGTTCGGAATCGAACAGCGCCAACCAGAACGCTTCGAGGCGAGGATCGATGCCGACTTGCTCTTGCCCGACCCCGCCGCCGTAACGCGTCTCGAAGTGCTTCATTCCATCACTCCAAACAAGAGAATCTGAAAGGCCAACGGAGCCGTGGAACCGGTCACCGAAGTAACGTTGATAAACACGCGCTCACGGGAAGACATATCGAAACCGAGGTCAGGCCAATTCGCTCGCGTCACATTCGCGGCAAGTGTGTACGTGTCGAGAACCGACGACGAAGTGCCTGTCGCATTGAATTTCTTCAGCTCGAAAGCCATACCGTTCGGCTGCGACAATAAGGCGACGTGCATATCGGTGATAGTTCGCGTGAGCCCACCTGGCACGTTTTGACACAGGCCGATGAGAAGTTCATTCACGCCGAGGACTACAGCCGCCGACGCGACAACGAATTCGGCTTCCCAATAGCTCGCCCGCGCGCTCGCCGATGCCGCCGTAGACTCAGCCGCCGCCGCATCATTCGCCGCAGCCTCAGCAATGTCCACGACAGCATCCGCAGCGCCCTGAGCAGCAAGAGCAGCCGTATACGCACCCTGGATCGGAGTCCGAACCTCCGTGCCATGCGTGCTGTGCGCCGTCTCATACGAGACCCGTGCGCCCGCCGTCAACGACGTTTGCACATCCTCGGCAGTCGCCTCCTGCAACGCGCGGAAACCGCCCAGTTCAATAGAACCATCAGGATTCGGCTGATTAGGGGCAGTCAATAGTCACCCCCGATATCAGCGTTAAGTTTTCTTCAAAAAATGGGAGGCTAGTTCGACTGCGCCAACCATTGACGGAAAGTCAAATAGGTGGGAACCTCGCACCCGGCCTCGATCGCCTGCAAATTCAAGTCACGATGCCAGCGCGCGTCATAAGCGATAAACGCGTCACGCTGCTCAGAAGCGGCCCGACACTGCTCCAACTGATCAGCGATATATTCGAGCTGGCCCTTCACATCAGCGAAATCGGCGGCGCGAATCTCACGCGCCTCAACACGCTCCTGCTGACGCTTCAAACCATTCGCACGCCAACGCCGACCAAGCGGGCCAAGGATCTTCGCCCACGACTCCGAAGCCTCAGAAAGAAGCTGGCCCACATATTTGAGAGCGAAAGCAACAACAACAATCAGAACAAGCCACTCCGGGGCAAACTGTGCAATTTCATTCACGTTGTCGCCGCTCCCTCCACACATCAATAGCAGCGTCAGCGAACCCCCAATGCACCACCACGAACACCAGCAGCCAATCCGCAGGCGTACGCCACCCCTCGATCGGCGAACGAGTCGCCACATCGCACATCGCGCCCACCGTGAACCCCGCATAGACAGCGACAAGGACCGCGTGGCCGGCGAACGAAACCGGATAGCGGTCGACCACCAAACCCGCCAACCCCAAAACCGCGCCCAGGATGAACAGGATCCCCCACCACCAAACCGGCATCACCTGCTCGATGACGCTCAAAGTGCGGGCATCGGCGTGCGGCGGCAGCAGATAGTCCAGGCCGCGTGCTAAGGCCGCGATCAGGACACAGAATTGGATGGCGACAACCTCGGGCCAGATCAACCTGACCCGAAGCCGAACAAGCGACGAAAGCGTGGGGTGCGGGCGGTCAAGCCCGAACGTCACAGGACAGGAGTCTTCGCCGCGGCGACACCGAGGCCGAGAGCGGTCGCAACCAGAGACGCCAGCGTTGCCGCCTGATTCTCCGCGAACACCCCGTAATAGATCGTGAGCGCCTGCGCGGGAACCAGCAGGCCATACAGCCAAGTGCGCCACGTGGCGGTGCTGTTCGCCGCGGCAACACCGAAGCCCAGGATGGCGCCGACAGCGGCGATCCACAGGGCCGCAGCTTGATCGTTCAGCAGGCCGAAAGCGACCAGGGCGACCTGCGCGGGGATGAGAGTGGCGTAGATGCGACCGCGAACCTCAGCAGTGACATCGCGCAACGATTCGAAAGAAGCCATGAGGAGATACCTCGTTCAGTTGTAGAAGATTGGGGGGTCAGGCGGCGTCAGCGACAGGAGTGTCAGCGCCGTCCCCGGTCAGTAACCCGAGGGTTCGCTTCGGGGTGAAGTAGATGCGGCCGTTGTCGAAGTCCTGGTAGGAGCCGGTATCGAACTCGACTTCGTTGCTCGTCGGCCAGCCGTAGGGGCCGTTCTCGAACCCGCTGCGGTTCCAACGCTCACGGATATCGCCATGCACCCAGAAACCGGGCTGGTCGTAGCGGCGATAGATGGCGCCGACCTCGAAGCCCTGCACGTCTCCGATACCGTCGAGCACCGAATGGTCACCGGTCGGATAGCCGAGAGGGCCAGCCTCCCAGCCGAGATCGGCCCAGACTTCGAAGATGTTCGTCGGGATCGCGTGCGCGTCCGTGCGGGTATGCCAGTAGATGTAGCCGTTTTCGAACTCGGCCCAGCGGCCCTCGCCGTCGGGGGCGACGTTCTCCCCCACGGTCTTGCGGGCGCCGATCCAACCCGTGGCGCGCTCGGCCTCCAGGTCGATCTGATTCACCACGGGGGCTGCGGCAACACCGCTCGCATACTCGGCGACATAGCCTTCGAACACATCCCACGGGAAGTTCCAGCCGACGTCCGTGTGGTCGCCGAACCCGAGGATCTTCGTCACGTACTTGTGATCCGAGATGCCCTCGCCGCGGTAGTAATCCGGGGCGATCACATCGGACGCAAAGCCGTATTTGCGGGCATCCTGCACGGCCAGCCATGCAGCGATGCGTAGATCCTGGTCGCGTTCGAGCCACTGTGCGCGCGAGAAGCTGGCGCGGCTGCCCGCGAAGCACAGGTTGATGGTGCGGCTGTTCGCATCCAGCACAGACCACGATGCGAAGTCGGTGTCGACCACATCGCAGAGGATGCCGTCGCGGAGCGTGTAGTGGTAGCTGACACCGTTGTTGCTGTTGTTGAGGTAGTTGGCGAGGTTCTGTGCCGAACTCCCGCCCTCCTCGGTGTGCAGAAGGAAGTTCACGACGCGGGCGCCCCAGCGGTTAGACCGGGATCCGCCCATCACGTCGACTTCTCTGAAAAGTGGTGCAGGCATTAGACGCCCACCTCCGGGTATCGCGAGAGGATAGATTTGCGCGGCTTGGCCGCGAGGTAGCGTTCGATCGACAGGACACGATCACGCTCGGCGTCATCCGCTTCCGCGAGATACGCCAGCACCTCGGCGACAGGGTGCGAAGTCGGATTCCAGCCCGGATCACGCACGGGCTCGTTGCTCACACTCGCACCGTCACGTGACGGCTTGCCGTACTTCATCGGCGTCGGAGGCGCGTCGGCCAAACGTTGATCGTCAGGAACCGCGGCGATCGGATCGAAACCCATCGCTTCCGCCAACTGTCGGCGTGCGTCCTGCGGCAACGACTTGACGAATTCCTTGTAATCAAGTTTCGAACGATCAGGCGCGTCGATGGGCACCCACACTCCCGGACTCGTCAACCAATGCGGATCCGTATTCCGTGGCAGCTGATACTTGATCGTCTGCTCGGGCGGGACAGTCGAACCCATCGGACGGGCGCCGCAATCCCACATCCGGCGAGACACCTGTTTCAGGTACTCGATAGGAAATGGGAGCGGTGCGCCTTTCATCGAAGGCAATCCACTGAACATCCACACGAACGCCTCTTCAGGGCAGTCCGGATTGACGAGTTCCTGCGCGGGAAACTGCCCTGGTTTCAGCTTCGGCAGTTGATCGACTTCAGACATTCCTGCTCCTGGCCTACTTGCCGTGGACGGCGAGCTGTTGGACGAGGCCGCCGAGATTGGCGATAGCGCCCAGTGCGCGTTGACCGCGGTCTTTGTTCTTTTCCTGGTCGCCGATGGTCGCGACCCATTCGGGAGGCGATTCGCGATCCCATGCGAGGGTCAGTTCGCGGACGCGGTCGACGTAGATGGTGTGGTCGTCGACGAACATGGTGGTGCCGTAGTCGCCGATCACCTGCGCGCCGATGCGGTCACCGAGGAAGAAGTGGCCTTTGCCTCGGTCGCCGATGTACCAGGGGGCGCCGTCGCGGATGTTGATCTCGTGCGAGAAGTAGGAGCGCGTCTCATGCAGTGATTTGCGGAGAGATAGCAGCGCTTCGAGTGTGTACGCCCGGTCGCCGTCTGCCGCGATCACCTCGAACGGGCGTGACCATCCTGAATTCGCTACTCGGCCACTACTTCTCGCATGCATCCAGGCAAAAAGTGCGTCCCAGTAGAAAATCTGAGCCACCGCATCGACTGCCCCGCCAATGGGGGGTATGACGATAGCTGCGGCCAGTAGGTCGCCCGCTGTGTTGTGCGACCAGACGCCACCACTGGAGTAGTTCACCCACCCTGGGACGTGCATGTCGTAGAAGTCGCGAACGCCGACTGACGTCACGGACACGAGCGCGGAATAGGCGACTGCGCCGCCATCCAGGCCGACCCATTCCTCGTCCGCCAGATCGGCGTCCGGCGCAGTGACGTACGCCTCGGGATGCTCGTATCGGACCGAGGCGACCTCGGCACCGACTGGAGTTTCCCCGGTTGCGGTCCATCCTTGTCGCGTCAGCCAGCGATGACGTGCCGTCGCAGTCAGGGAGCGACCATTCGCGAAGGTGTATCGGAAAAGCTCGGCTCGCCCCTTTTTGAAGGCAAAGGCAGCGGTAGCCGCAACCCGTTCGCCAGAGGGCGTCAGTGCCCAAACTTGGAACGGGCCGCCGCGGGCTGCGAGAGCATCGATTCGCTGCTCGCCATCGGGGCCATCGATGACCGTATCCCCCGAAACGCACTGGATCGCTGCGCTTATCAACTCGTTCACGAAGGGCATCGAGTGCCCTCCAGCAACCACCTGGATCGCCGAATTCGGTGTGGCCGTGAACTTCCCGGACTCGATACCGGTCTCTTCGCCCTCCAGATACACCACGTACGGGCATGTCTTGTCCGTCAGGCGTTGACCGGGCACCTTGTACGAAGCAGGCGTTGCCGGGTCGACAACATCCTCGATGACCTCGTCGATGAAGTCTTCGGCGAACTGCGCGAACGTGCGAGCGAGTCCCGTGAAGGGGTCGCCACCGTTGCTGGTGTCGCTGTAATAGCCCGACTTGTCTACGATGTCGACGACGAGCGCACCGTTACGGAGGGTTTCGCCCGCAATCGGCTGCTCATCCTCGCCCTCGATGAAACGCCGCACCTGAATGGACAGTTGAGCGTCTTCGAGGATGTCTTTCGACATGTCGGTCCAGTACTTGAACCGCGAGTTCGGGACAGACCAGATAGTGCCCGCGTTCAGGTCGTCCAGAAACGTCGTCGGTTTGACGACAACGGACCAGTTCGACATGCCGACCGAGCCGAAATCGAGTGGGTCGTCATCGAGTTCGTACAGCGATTCCTGTTCGCGCATTACGTTCAGGAAAAGGCAAGTTTTCAGACTCCAAATGCTGGGACCTGGGACGAAAAAGACGTGCGGCGCCTGCACGAAGTCGGGGAGAAAGGGTGAGCACCAAACGAGATACTTGCGCAGTAGATCGAAGTCGTGAACCCAGCGCACCGACAGTACTCGCGTGCCGTCCTCGCGCTTCTCAACGCTGTGGTCGAAGATGCGGCCCGACCATTGCGCCCCGTCTTTCTCGACGGTGATGTAGACGTGCCGCTTCTCGCCGTTGTCGATGCGGGATCTAACTTGCCAAATCCATCGCGCGAGATCGTCATCGAGCGGAATTTCGGTCAGGCCGGTCCCCGCGTCGTTTTCAATCCAGTTGAAGTTGGCAACGAATTCGCTGTTCAGGATCCCTTTCAGGTCCCAATCGCCTGTCCAGATCCTGACGAACGGCGGTTCCAGGCGTGCCCTACGGTCCGCCTCCTCGGCCGCGAGGGTGACGTCCCAGATCTCGCGACATTGCTGTTCAAGGCTCAGCTCTAGAAGGTCTGTCATCGACGCTCCCAAACGTGAGTCCATCGACGCGCGCAGTAAACTTCGACCCGCGCACCGCCGACAGGTGCGCCGACGACCTTCACGGGCAAGTTGGTTTCAGGCGTCTTCGGTGGGATGCGGTGAAGGAAGCTGATTCCGTTCATCCGCCCCGCTAGGTTCGTGCCAGCCCAGTCGCGTACCTGCAACTTGTCGCGGTACAGGGTGATGCGGGCGCCACCCTCCAGCGCAGTCAGCTCCGGAAGTGTGATCTTCCGATTCGGATAGGCCCCGCCTGGTACGCGCTGATGCTTCTTGCCCGTCCAGGTGAAGTCGGGGAGCGTCCAGGTGCCGCGGGTGACAACCCATTGCAGCCACATCGGCTGATCGGTCGGGTTGACGATCGACACGAAGCCTTCGGAGGTGCCCGACGAGCCCGTCTCGAAGTAGTCATAGGGAGTGTTCTCCCATTTGTCTTCGAACCAAAACGGCTGATCGGCGACAACGGCCATCGGCTGTATCGACGTGCGGGTGATGTGCGGGTCATGTTTCGACTCGAACTGTGCTGTGTCAGATTTCGCCAGCCACAGGCTGCGAGTGCCCGAGGATGGGGTGGTGACCGACATTTTCGTGAGTGTCGAATCGGGATCCCACGGGTCTACCTCGTAGTCCCATGCGGCATTCCAGCGATCCTGGAGGTTTTGCCAGTCGGCGGGATCATCACCTTTGATGCTTACACCAAAGGTGATGTCCCGCTGGTTGTATGTTTTGCCCTCATAGGACGCACCTTTTTGGTAGGCGCTCGACTTTCGCCGTGTCACGACCGGGGCGTCGTAAACTCCTTTTATATCTGTTTGCAGAAAGAGTTTTTCCGACGCGCCCGGGCCGTTGATGACGAAATGCGAGCCGTCCACACCGTAGATGTCGATCCGGGCGGAATCACGCATCAATTGCGTTCCCCTCAGCGGGCGTGCTGAATTGCACGAAGATCCGCGATCTGTTGCGCCCTGCGGAATGCGTCAGCGTTGTCGGCGGTCTGAATGTTGATGGTCGTCGAGTAGTCGTTCGACGTCATCGCCCCATTGCCGCCACCGGACTGCACGGCCGAATTGGCTGAACCGACAGGCGACGGTGCCGCCTGATAGTCCGAATCGGCGAGGGCTTGCGAGGCTTGCGCGGACGCGGCTCTAGCGACCTGCCATTTGTCCAGCGTGTCCTTGTATGCGGTGACCTCGGACGGAATGAGCGACCGCGGATCCGGTACGCCGAGCGGGCCGAGAGTGGAGGAGACGAGGTCGTCGAACCCGGTTTTGCCGACGTTCTCGAACCGTTCCTTGCCCTTCTCGAAAACCTTCTCGAAGGTGTCGACGCCAGGGCTGATCGGGACACCGAAGTTGCCGGGTGTTCCGTCTGCGTTGGTGCCTCCGCCGAGTGGCTGTGGGAGGGCTTGCAACCGGTTGTTGAAGCCTGGCATTTGGCCGATGAACTGCTCGAACAGTTTCCATTGCGGATTGGTCAGGACCGCTTCGGGCAGGCCGGACATGTTGAATCCGAACGTGTTGTGCGGGAACATGCCGCCTTGGTCGTAGCCGTGACCCTTCCCCCACTCTTTGGTGAGGTCGTCGCCGTGGCGTGACTTGTAATACCGCAGTGCCGCAACCATGTTGGAGAACGCGTCTCGCCGGTTGTTGGGCAGTTCGGGATCCCGGTATGCGTCATAGGTGCCCGGAATGACCTGGAGTAGTCCGACGCCAGCCTGTTCGCCGGTGCCGTTGATGTCGGTGATCTGTTGGGCGATGTTCGGGTTGCCACCGGACTCCGACTGGATTTGAGCCAGCATCGCGTTGACTTGCTGCTCGTTGTCGGCATCGAAACCGACGCGGCGCATGGCTTCTCGTGCCATGTCCCGCCACTGTTCAACGCCTGCTGTGACGTTGTAGTCGGTGGGGTTGTCGCTGGACCCGCCGAAACGCTCGCTCACCCAGGAGGTGATGGCTTGCGCCATTTTCTGGGCGAACGCTTTCGGGAACTTGCCGAATTCGCCGAGCCCGCCGAGTTCCGGCACGTTGTCGGCGATGCCGCGCAACGGCTTGCCAACCAGGTTCTCGACCAGGAGGCCGCGGCCACTGGACAGTAGGCCGCCGAGCCCGGAGCGGACACGATCGAACAGTGACGCCTTGTCCTCGTCCGAGAGCTGGGTGAGGAAATCGGTTGCGCCCCAATGGACATGGTCCCGATGCGCCTCGTTGGTGGCCGAGCCGTAGTTGAGCGGGGATCCGTTCTTGATGTTCTGGAATCCGTCGAGCGGCCAGTGAATCAACTCCGCGCTCTGCGGGTAGGTGTTGTAGATCCACTGGGCGATCTGCTTCATAGGGCCGCCGAGGTCAATCGCTTTGCCCTGCATGTGCAGGTCGAAGCCACTGCCTGCGTCCTGAAAGCGTTTACCCGAAGTCAGTACCGCGCTGGGGATCGCGTTGCGCACGAGATCCCACAGGTGCAACTGGATCGGGTCGAGCGGATCGCTGGTTTGCCTGATGCCGCCGCCGTCAGCGAAGCCATCACCGCGCGACTGTTTGCCGCCGCCCTGCCGCAGGCTGCGACGCCACCGGAAAATGGCGTCATGGCCGCCCGCTGCATCAACCTCGTCGCCGGTGAGTACGTGCTCACCGCGCGACAGTCGATACTCGCCAGCCTGGTCGTCGTACCTGTTGCCGGGGCCATCGACGCGGCCGGAGAAGTACGGACCACCAGGACCGCCTTTGGCGCGACCTGGGATCGGCTTGAACTGGTTCGGTGCCCGCGACGCTTGCGCCTTCCCAGGCTGGATTGGATCCCATTCGGGCAAGCCGAGCTTCTTGGCGACCTTGTTCCAGACTTCGCCCATCGAATTCAGGGCGTCGATCACGGTGTTGATCGGGCCTTGCAGGCGTGAACCCAGCCCGTCCCAGGCGGTGCCGATTGCGCCGACCAGCCCCGAGAAGTAGTTGGGCAGGTTGTCGAAGCCTTTTTGTAGCTTCGCCAGGCCCTCTTCGCCAAGGATGAACTCCGCGCCCGCTTTGGCGGACGCTTTCGCGCTGTCCCAGTCCTCGCCCCAGTTGATGCTGAAGTCGGCGAAGCTGGTGCCCCATTCGGAGATCCCTGTTTTGAGGTCGTTGAACCCGAGGATCATGCTGGGGATCGCGTCGGCGACCTTCTGGCTTTGATCGGAGAACCAGTCGCCTACGCCGTTCGCGACGTCCTTGGCGATGGTCCACTGCTCGGGTTTCAGAACCTGATCGGCGGCCCACTGTGCCGGGATATTGTGATCCCAGACGGCGCCGCGTGCGGCAGATCCGACACCCTTCGCTTTCTCCCATGGCGTCTTATTGCCATCGAAGAGGCCGAGGATGCCGCCGACGGGCGAACTGTTGAGCTTGTCGCCCAGATTCCAGCCGTCAATTTTCTGGATCCATCCTGCGACGGTCGAGAGTGCCGCAGCGAGAGCGCTTACGGTGTCCTTGATCCCGTCGAAGAATTCTTGAAGATCCTTCTTGCCCTGGGGTGTGTCGAGGAACGCGTTCCAGCGGTCCAAGGTTTCCGACATCGACGTCAGCCAGCCTTCGCCGACTTCATCCGATCCCGCGAAGATGCGTTTAATGAGGCCGCCGACTTGCCCGCCGATTTCGATGACCTGCTTCAGGGTGTCCAGCGATTCGCGAAGGAAGTCGCGGAATTTCTGCTGGTTTTCGCTGTTCTCGGTCCACTCGCGGAACCGCAGTGTCAGGTTCTCGAAGCTGTTCGACAGTCCGGGCAGCGATTCGGATCCGACCGCAGCGAGATTCAGGAAGCCCTGGACGAGGTTGTTGATGCCGTCGACCACGCCGCCGACCGAGTTCTTGACGTTCTCGAACAGCTTGGCGAGCGTGGACTGTGTGGCATCGGACTGCCAGTCGGCCATCGCACGGCGAACGCCCTGATTGATCTCGGTCGCGATACCGGTCAGGCCGGTTTTCAGGGTCGGCAGCGACTTGGTCGCGAGACTGGAGACCGCGATCCCCATCTTGTCGAACAGAGCATCTTGGACTTCGCGTCGCAACCCGCTGTAGGACTCCTTCAAGTCCAGGATGGCGCGGACGAAAGCCTGTGCGTTCGGCGACAGTTTCTCCATCGCCTCGTTGAAGGCATCAGCCTTCTTCGACGCTTCGGTTTGCGCCTCGGCCAAAGTCTCGTATGCGTCGGCAAGAGCCTGTGTCGCATCACTTTCGGCCTCTTGTGCCGCAGTAACACGATCCTTGGCCTCAACGACGGCGTCCGAGCCTTCGACGCCTTTCTGATTCGCTTCCTCAACCGTCTCGGCGAGTTTGCGATTCGACCGCCGCAGGTCGTCCTGGTCAGCCAATGCCTGCTTGACATTGTTTTGCGCCCGCGCGCGATCAATCGCATCGGAATCGGGATCCATGAACGTCTGGTAAAGCTCACGCTGAGCCTCGGCCACGGCGATAGCCGCGGCCTCTTCAGTCAATGCGACGCGACCGAGCGCCCGGTTCAGGTCGTCGATTTCCTCGGCTGCGTCTTTGCGCGCCTTGGTGAGGTCCTTCTGCGCCTGCAAGGTGTTCTTGTGCGCGTCGCGCACGCCACGCTCAGCAGACGTAATGCCACGTTCAGCCGACGCAACCTTCTTCGCAGCGGCAGCCTGGTCTTCGTCTGCCGATTCCGCAGCCTTCTTCGCGGCCGAGAACGCATCGCCGACACCGTTGAGTCCAACGGCCAGGGTGGCAAAGACGCTCACGGCAGCCGCGCCAGCAGCAGGGAGCAGGGCGAGAACGCCCGCAGCCTGCGCCAGCTGGCCGAGCAGCGGGATCAGGGACACCGCGGCCAAGCCGACGAGAGCGATGGTCGCCACGTTGGTGAGGTTGCGGAACGACAGCATGCTTTTGGCACTGTCGCCGATGGCGGACGTGAGCCCGTTGAAGCCCGCCGAAGCGAGACGGCTGATGCGACGGAACCCGGACTGATTGTCGCGTTCGCGATCGACCCGACGGTTGGCGTCGTACTCCTCGCCCATCAGCCCCGATACGCGACCACTCGCCTCGGATGCCGCGCGACGTGCGCGCGCGAGACGGTTCGTTGCCGCGATACGTTGCGAGAGCGTCGAATTGCCGTTCCGCATCACTTCGTTGTGGCGCGCCTCAGCCTCGTTCAAGCGGCCGACCGCGTCCGATTGGGAATCGCGAGCGTTCGACAGACGTGACTGAATGTTCGCCAAGCGCGCCTCGGCAGCTGCCAGTGATGCGCGGTCCAGCTCGACCCGCAGACGGATAGCGCGAATCGGGCGGGTGAAGATGTTGCCCGTCAATGCGCGCGAACCGCGTCCGCCGACCCCGTTGCCGATCTCGCCGACCTGCGTGCCGACAGCAGACGCCAGCGACCGCAAGGCCATCAACTGCGCGGCAGCCAACGCCGTGTCGACGTTGACGTTCATCGTCAACGGAACATTCGCCTGCGCGGTACGGAACGCCAGCAGTTGCGCCGACGCCTGCGTCAGATCCGCGTCCACGGGGATGCTCGGCCGCAGGGTTCCCGTCGACGTCGTCAGTTTGGTGCTGAGATCCGTGCGGAAACCCTTGGCGAGCTTCGGCCGGAACTCGATCATCGTCTCCGGGCGGATCTTCGACAGCACGCCACCAAGAGCCAGCTTCAAATCCGCGGTGAACCCCTTGCGGAGTTTCGGCGCGAACTCGACCTTCGTGGCCGCTTTCGTGCTCAACAGAGTGTCGATAGCGGAAGTCAGGTCAGTCTTGAACCCGGACTTCAGTTCGGGCGCGAACTTGACTTTCTCCACGTACTCGGTGAGTTCCGTGTCGATCGCCGACTTCAAGGTCTTCTTGAACCCCGTCACCAGCGCGGGCGCGAACTCGACTGCTTCTGGACCGAATTCGGTCAGCTCCAGGTCGATGGCGTCCTTGAGATCGGTTTTGAAACCGGTCTTCAGCGACGCCGAAAACTCGATCTTCTGATCGAGCGTGGTCGTGGCAGTCTTGACCAACGCTTTCAAATCGGTTTTGAACCCGACGGCAAGCTTCGGCTTGAACGCGATCTTCTGGTCGACGCCCTCGGCGGCGGTCTTGATCTTCTCTTTCAGGTCAGCCTTGAAACCTGTCGCCAATGCAGGCGAGACGGTGACCTTCAAGCCCTCCTTGATCGGAGCAAGGAGGGCTTTTGTGTCAGCCTTGAAAGTACTGCTGAGCTGGGCTTTCAAAGTGATCCGCGCACTGCCTGCGCTATAGGCCGGCCATGTTGCCATCCGGCACCACCTAATTCATCGAATGCCCATTTGAGCCAGGACGGAATGGACGTTCTTCGTCTCGCGTTGATCCCGGAATCGCATTTCCGCGGTCATGGGGCGCGGTTCGGGCGGGAAGGGTGGCCCGAGTTTGCCGCCGAAAATGGCGGGCAGGGCGCGAAGGATTTCCTTCTGCAAGTCGATGACTCGCAGTTGCAGCAACACCGGGAAGCTGTAGCCGTGCGGTGTCGGTGGCGGGATATCCTCAGGCATAGGCTGTTCGGCCCGCATGCGTCCGACGTCTTCGTTCATCGCAAGCGCGCTGTGATACCAGCCGTGCGAGGGCAGACGCCGCAAGAACCGGTACAGCTGGCCCCACGGTCGTTCGCCCCGGAAGAACTCGCCCAGGTCGACCTTCAGGAAATCTTGGAGGTCGTATTCGATTTCTTCCCCGTAGTCCTCGATGAGGAGTACGAGGGCTAGGCGTTTCCCGGGAGGTCGTCGCCTTCGTCGTCGGGGATGCTGCTGAAGTGGGTGTTGATGTCAGCGAACAACGGGAACAACACTTCCATCGGTTCGTCTTTGATGACATCCCAGACGGTGTCGAACGCTGCGCCGCACACGGATTCGAACAGTGGCACCACGTCGCGTTCGTCGACGCGCCCCTTCGAGTCGATCAGTCGCGCGAGAGCAGTCGCACGTTCGACAGTGTCGGGTGCGCTGATCAGAGTCGGCGGGGTGGTGCCATCGAACTCGTACGGCGGCAATGCTTTGTGCTTGGCGCGTGCCTCGTCCCGCAGCGTCGCCCAACGGCTCTTTTTCGGGGCGTCGGTTTCGACGGTTGCGGCGGTCTTCCTGGGGGCTGCCATGTCTGAAACTCCTGGCTAGAAGTGGTTGGTGCTACTTGCTTTTGGTGTCCGCGGGCTCGACCTTGGCGACCGGTTTCGGCGCAGGCTTCGGCTCGGCCTTGACGGGCGCGGGCTCGGGGGTCGGCGCGGTGACGATGCGGTAGCCGCGGGCGCGCAGGTGTTCACGCTCGGTAGCGGAGCCGACGAGGCATTCGCGGCCGTCCGGTGACGCCATGCGAACAGGGGTGAAAGCCATGGGGGGTCTCCTGGCTTGGATGTCCTGGCGAAGAATTGGGGAGTAGAGCCGTCCCGCGCGCGGCCAGGAATCACGCGCGGGACGACGATCAGGGGCGCCTGAAGATCAGGCGTAGGTGACGGAGAAGCCCGCCGAAGGCCCGGTAGCGTTGGTGACCACGATGTTGACCGTGGACGCGCTCTTGGCCGGGGTGATGATCGACAGCGTGTTGTCGTCGACCAGCTGGTAGTCCAGGACAGCGGTGCCGCCGACAGTGACGCCGGTGACGCCGGTGAAGTGGTCGCCCGACAGGACCAGGATTTCGCCGCCAGCGGTCGCGAGGTTCCCGGACGGTGCGCGGCCCGAGATGATCGGGATGTGCGCGGTGGCCGTGAAGCCCATGTCGGCGAGGATCCCGGCGACACCCGGACCGCAGATCACGTTCTTCATCGAGTAGCCGAGGTCTTCGTCGATCTTGGCCTTCAAGGTAAAGTTGTAGGTGAGGACGTTTTCCTGGCTCCAGGACTGCTCACCGATCTCGGACACGGTGGCGCGAGGCAGAATCCGCAGGATCGTGATCGCGTCAGCACCTTCGCCGTCGACCATGCCGAAGATGTACCGGTTGTACCGGGTGGCCGGGCTGGTCGGGTTGTTGAACTGGATTTCCTTGGTGGTGGCATCGGCGACGACGTCATCGAGGCTGATACCCGCGTACAAGGCGAGGGTGTCGCGGTTGGTCTGCTGCGCGGTGAACGACACCGACATGTTCATCGAGAGAATGTCGGTGCGGGTCGGCTCCAACGCGCCCCACGACTCGACATCGTTGGACTGGACTTCGGGGCGGAATGTGGGCGCGCCGTCTTTCGCGATGAGTCCCAAGCTGCGGAAGTCCGGCAGGGCCTGGAATTCGGCGCTGACACCATCAGTGAAGGCGGCGGGGATGGTTGCGTCATCGTCGCCGATGAGGACGAAGCCTTTGTTGGCGCGCCGCATCGTCGCGGCATTCCAATTAGCGAGGTCTTCGTAAGTTACTGCTGCCATTGGCAATCCCTTGTGTGGGCACGCCACAGAGCCCCGCCCGCAGAAGCGTCGGGGTGGCGTGAAAGTGTGAAAGAGTGCTAGGCGCGGGGCCTGCGATAGGAGAGGCGCACGGTGGCGGTCACGCCGCGACGGTCACGCTGTTGCGGCGGGATGTACTGGCCGCCGCCACCGGGGTTTTCCTCGGCGGTGTCGATCAGGTACCCGCCTGGCCTGGTGTTTCCGGCCGCGCGAATACGTTCCTGCCCAGCCGTTTTCAGAGTCTTCGACTCGGCACGGGAGTCGGCCACGTATTCGACGTCGATGATCGGGTTGTCCGACCATCCGTTGTCGGCGCCGCCGACGCGGGTGACATAGATGTAGGGCGGGGGGATCTCGTCGGATTCGTGCGTGACTACGGGCGCGATATCGTCCAACAACGCCTTCATGACATCGTCGAATTCGGGGTATGGGGGCAGTGGCATCAGCCCTCCACGTCTCGAATGAAGTCGCGCATCACATGCTCTGGCCTGTTCCAGCGGGTGCCGTGCTCGCGGAATCGGGCGTAGTAACCGGAGGCGTAGGTGACGCCTTCGATGTCGCCGTTTTCGCCCGGACCTGCATGGGCCGAAACGCTCGTTGCATTGAAGCCCGTACGCCAGCGACTCCGGACAGCCCAACGATCGGCGCCCTGTTCGGCGATCTCCTGCACGAACTGGGTCAGTTCCTCTGACGTCCGCATGAAGGTGGTGTCGAGGTCGAAGTCTGAGCCGTCATACTCCACGGGGTCCGTCCTTCGCGATCTTGAATCGCTTCCCGGTGGCCCAGCCTGTGAACCCGTTCGGGGAGATGCGGACAGCGCCGTCGATGACGAACTCGCCGTCGACGCCCGGGATTTGGATCGTGTCCGAATCCAGCACATCCGAGCCAGCAGGTGCGGTGACCTGGGCGGACCGCATCAGAACTTCGCCTTTCGACGTGTCCTCGGTGTCGGTCAGCCACTTCAGGTCGCATGGGCCGATCTGATGTGTGGCGGGAGTGGGTGTGGCGAAGTCGCCTTGCCAGTCCTTCGCGTTCGCGGTGCCGCGGCGAACCACAGTGAGCATCACGCCCGCCGCGTACACAGGTGGCGCGTAGTTCACCATCGTTGCCCCAGCACGGTCGGCCGCCCGGATGCGAGCTTGTTCTCCCGCAGCACATCCAGCGCGGCAGGAGTGAGACGTTCGACCGTTTCGCGCACCTCGTCGGCAGTCACCGAATCGGCGTAAGACACCGATCCGCCGTCCGCCGACTGTGAAGCGATCCCGATCTCACGACCAGCTACACCGCCAGCAGGATCGATCCCCGCAGCAACCCATGCGGCGACCTGAATGCAGGTGGCGTCCCGCATCGGATGTAGTACATCCAGGTCGACAGGCAGTCCGGTCGGGTCGACCTCGTAGCGGTCGCAGCGGGTGGCTTTGCGCACCAGACGGGACGCGTACTTGATCAGCCGTTCACCTTCCGAATCATCCGGGAGGTCGTCGGCGCCGATCCAGTCGGCCAGGTCATCAGGTGCGGCATAAACGAGCATCAGCTACTCGCCGCCTTCCGCCTTCGCGGATGCGCGTGGTGCGGCCTTCTTCGCCGGGGCTTTCTTGGCGGGCTCGTCGGCCTTGTCGAGTTCAGCGACCTCGGCCGGTGAAAGCTCTCGCCAATACGCCCACTCCAGCAGGTCGTCGCGCGGCTGGTCGGACAGAACGATTTGCCCGGTATGAATGTCACGGTATCCGTGCACTTCGATACTCCAAAGTCGTTGCATCCCAAACGGCCTCGAACCGTGCTGGGTTCGAGGCCGTCAGGATGGGTTGGATCAGGAGGCGTTGTCGCCCTTGAGGAGCACGCCGCGGTTGGCATCCAAGGTTTTGGTGCCGAACAGGATGTCGACCGAGCAGACGTCCTGCTTCTTGTTGATGTCGTATTTCTTGACCAGTCGCAGGCTCAGGCCCTTGTAGGACTGGACCGAATGCCAGGAGCCGTCGGACGGGGCCGCGAGCGGGGCCGAGGCGAGCGCCAGCGCGGTGCGATGGAACGCCAAACCGACCTCGGTGGTGGGCTGACCGGTCGACGGGCTGCCGGCGGGCTGCACGATATTCTGCGTCATGTAGGCGTCGAACGAGAACAGGTTCTCGCCGATGCTGCCCTTGCGCAGAGCCATGGTCGAACCGGACTTGTCGGCGTGCTTGAGGATGTCGGCGTTCAACCACTTAGCCTTCGTGGTCGGACCGACAACGGCTGCGCGCTCGCTGTCCGGAACATTCGAGATGTCGAGCAGGCGGCCCGCCTCGATCAGCACCTCGGGATGCTGCCAGTTGTCGTGCGCGCCGGTCGTGGTGCCGGGGAAGTACTCGTCGCCCGCGATGGCGGTGAAGTCGGCCTTGGCCTGGGCGATGATCGCCCGGTCGATCGACTGCGCCAGAGCTTCCATCGCCGGACGCAGCAGCTGCTCGGTGAAGTCGTTCAGGTGCAGGGTCAGATCCTCCGCAGTGATCGCGAAGGACACGTCCTTGATGGTGTTCAGGACGACCGGGACGCTGGTCTCGGTCGCGTTCTGGATGGTGATGCCGTCAGCGCGAACGAAGGTCTGCGCCGTGAAGGTCGCGGGCTTGCGAATGTTGACGGTCTCGCCGACCTTCGCGCGAGTGAAATCGCTCGACACATCGGTGTACACCAGCGGTACCATGACCAACTGCTCGTACAGGTTCGCGAGCGCGGCAGTCGCCAGCACATCGGGAGTGAGAAGGGTATTCGCCATTAGTGGCTCCTTTTACTTCGACTTCGCGGCGTCTTGCATTGCCTTGCGGAAGTCGTCAACGGTTTTCGGCGAACGCGAATTTGGGGCTGCGTTACCGCCGGAAGGGTCACCGCCGCTACGAGGAGCCGACACCCGGTCGGCGGCCTTTTTCAGCTTCGGATTGGAATCGACCGCGCTCTTGACGATTTCGGCCACCAGGGCCGGGAAATCGTCTGCGGTCGTGTCGAGCTTTTCGATTTCGCCCGCGATCTTGCGGGAATCGAGGATCGCATCGAGATCGCCATCCGCTGTGCGGGCGGCGTCGGTCAGTGCGTCCTTGCGTGCATAGTTGCGGAGCTTTTCGGCGTAGGAATCGCGTTCCTGCGCATACTCCGCGGCCTGCTTCTCTGCCTGTTTCAGCAGTTCAGCCGGGTCGGGTTCGGTGTCGTCGCCAGCGAGCCCGAGAGCCTTCGCCCACTTTTCAGTGAGTGCCTTCTCGGCGTTGACGGCAGCCTCCTGGGCTGCTTTCTCCGCTGCGGCAGCGCCTTTGACGCGGGCGTTGGCGGCTTCGGCACGCAATTTCTTGACGTACGTTTCGCCATAGGTTTTCTCGGCAGCCGCAGTTTCCTCGGCCGCAATTTCGGTATCGGTTTCAGTGCCCTGTACATCGGCACTGACCTCGGTATCCGAATCCGTCGAATCGGCTTCGATTTCGGCGGCAGTATCTTCAGTTGTGGTTTCCTGGGGGGTGGCTTCGTCGGCCATGAATGTCCTCCTGGGACACGTGAACACCGCGCGGCACCAGGCCGGGACGGTGTTGAAATGACGAAACCCGGAGGTAAGAAACCATCCGGGTCATTGAGAGCCCTGTTCGGGCGCGAATTCAGTTATCGTGTTGCGGCAGCGATCCTGTCGAGGGATCGGCGGCGACGTATTGCGGCGCGATCATTCGATCGGGCGGCACGTTGAGCGGGGGTCGCGCGGATGGCGCGGGGCGGTGCGGGATCGTCAGGTGTCCACACTCGGATCGAATGTCGGCAGCCGCGATGGAATAGGCCGCGTTTCCGTGCCTCAGCCAACGAGCACAGAACCGTCACTGTGACAGTTCGTCCGGTACTCGACTCACGCGTAATCGCACCGACTGTAGACCCGGAGATGCTGATTACGTGACCTTCCATCGGTCGACAAAGTTCGCACGCGCCAGGCACGTCGGAGACGACGAACAGGTCATGCCCCTCGGCCGTCAACTGTTCGCAGTAGCCGTCGACCTCGGCGTGAGTGCAGGTCGCCCGGATCAACATCTCGATCCAGCCAATCGCCTCATAGCGGCGCCCGCGCGGATCCACGTAGCCTGTGAATCCTCGGCGGGCTTCACGCTCCAACGCTTTGCGCACGATCACGTCACGATCTGCATCCGAGAGGGGATCTGCCGCGCGCGCAACGTCATCCAGCACTGTCCGATACACACGCTCGGCGACATTTGGCAGGCTGTCATGTAGTGGCTTCAACGCCTCCAGCACGCGCGCGGCGTGCTCGACAGCTGTCGACTCGACAGCGAGGACGCGCGGACGGCCCGGTAGGTCAGCGCGGGCAGCAGCGGCACCGTCACGGAAGGCTCGCAGCAGCAGGGCGGCGATCAAGACCGCTGCTTGTGTCGCGACACCGATCACGATGCGGGCAGCGCCACGACGAAACGCGGGGATCCGCAACAGTTGTCGAGTCACCCACGGGCGGCGCAAACCGCGACCGTCCGTCAAATACTGGCCGATCAGTCGCCACAGTGCCCGCTCCCCCGCCAGATAGAGCAGCATCACCGGGCCGACACGGCCATCGCCATAAGTGGGGGTGAGCGGCATCAGGCAGCCTTGGCGAACGGGTCATCCTCGGCTGGATCCTCAGCGGCAGGCTTTCCGCCTACGAAATCGCCAGGAGTGTCGAGCATGACCGGCTGTTGCGCCTCAGCTTCCGCCTAGGCTTCCTTCTCGAT
>Ga0247823_10000043_pt1 | contig 87163 bp, 81 predicted proteins | sample 13C_PalmiticAcid_2_FD_192426 | JGI IMG/M metagenome (GOLD analysis project Ga0247823, IMG submission 192426) | Soil microbial communities from agricultural site in Penn Yan, New York, United States - 13C_PalmiticAcid_Day30 | ecosystem: Environmental > Terrestrial > Soil > Agricultural land... | reverse complement strand
CGCCCCAGCCCGCGCCGCGCGCCGGCAAGGCCGCCCGCCCGGCCCCGCCGCCGGTGGAGGACGACGAGGACGACTTCGCGCCCAGCTTCGAGCCCCGCCCCCTGGCCATCCGCCAGCCCAAGGCCCCGGCCGCGACCAGCAACCGCGAACTGCGCGAGCAGCAGAAGACCTTCGACTTCGAGGAAGAGGAAGACGGCTTCCAGCTGCCGGAACTGGCCATGCTGGCCAAGGCCAAGCCGCGCTCGGCCGAGTTCGACGAAGGCGCCCTGCGCCAGAACGCCCGCCTGCTGGAAAGCGTGCTGGCCGAGTTCGGGGTGAAGGGCCAGATCGACCAGATCCGCCCCGGCCCCGTCGTGACCATGTACGAGCTGGTGCCGGCCCCGGGCGTCAAGACCGCCCGCGTGGTCGCCCTGGCCGACGACATCGCCCGCTCGATGAGCGTGATCTCGTGTCGCGTCGCCGTGGCCCAGGGCCGCAACGCCATCGGCATCGAAATGCCCAACCAGCGTCGCGAGACCGTCTACCTGCGCGACCTGCTGTCCAGCGCCGACTACGACAAGGCCAGCTCGATCCTGCCCATGGCCCTGGGCGAGACCATCGGCGGCGAGCCCTATATCGCCGACCTCGCCAAGATGCCCCACCTGCTGATCGCCGGCACCACCGGCTCGGGCAAGTCGGTCGGCGTCAACGCCATGATCCTGTCGATCCTCTACAAGCTGCCGCCCGAGAAGTGCCGCTTCATCATGATCGACCCGAAGATGCTGGAACTGTCGGTCTATGACGGCATCCCGCACCTGCTGGCCCCGGTCGTGACCGACCCGAAGAAGGCCGTCGTGGCGCTGAAGTGGACCGTCCGCGAGATGGAGGACCGCTATCGCCGCATGTCCAAGATCGGCGTGCGCAACATCGGCGGCTACAACGAGAAGGCCAACGAGGCCCTCGAAAAGGGCGAGCACTTCGAGCGGACCGTGCAGACCGGCTTCGACGACGCCGGCCGCCCGATCTACGAGACCGAGCAGATCCGCCCCGAGGCCATGCCCTACCTGGTCGTGGTCATCGACGAGGTCGCCGACCTGATGATGGTCGCCGGCAAGGACATCGAAGGCGCCGTGCAGCGCCTGGCCCAGATGGCCCGCGCCGCGGGCATCCACCTGATCATGGCTACCCAGCGCCCGTCGGTCGACGTCATCACCGGCACCATCAAGGCCAACTTCCCGACCCGGATCAGCTTCCAGGTCACCAGCAAGATCGACGCCCGCACCATCCTGGGCGAGCAGGGCGCCGAGCAGCTGCTGGGCCAGGGCGACATGCTCTACATGGCCGGCGGCGGCCGCATCACCCGCCTGCACGGCCCGTTCGTGTCGGACGGCGAGGTCGAGGCCGTGGCCAAGTTCCTGCGCGATCAGGGCATCCCCCAATACCTGGAGGAGGTCACCGCCGGCGGCGACGAGGAGCAGGAAGAGGCCATCGAGGGCGCCTTCGCCGGCGAGGGCGGGGCCAACGACCTCTACGACCACGCCGTGGCCGTGGTCACCCGCGACCGCAAGGCCTCGACCAGCTACATCCAGCGCCGTCTGCAGATCGGCTACAATCGCGCCGCCTCGCTGATGGAGCGGATGGAGAAGGAAGGCGTCGTCGGCGCCGCCAACCACGCCGGCAAGCGCGAGATCCTCGCCCCGCCCCCGCCGCCGCTGTAGATTTCCCGATCCCTCTCCCCTTGCGGGAGAGGGCGGCCCCGCGGAGTGGGGTCGGGTGAGGGGTCGCACGTACGAAAACGCCGCGAAAGCCGATCAGCTTTCGCGGCGTCTTGTGTTTGAGAGACCCCTCATCCGTCGGCTTACGCCGACACCTTCTCCCGCAAGGGGAGAAGGAAGCCTCAGACCAGGATGTTCAGCAGCGAGCCGGGACGCAGGATCTTCTGCGGCTGTTCGGTCGGGGCGGTGAAGGCCTTGGGCGGCACGGTGCGGCGCGCCTGGGGCTCGGTCTGGGTCTGCAACTGCACGGTCATCGGCGAGGCCGTGGTACGCGCGCTCGTGGCGTCGGTGACCGCCGCCTGGAAGAAGGCCGCCGCGCGCGACTGGCCGGCCGGAGTCACGGCGCCCGACGAGGATCGGGCGGGGACAGCGGGCAAGCCGGTGGGACGAACGGTGCTCATGACGCGGTTGATAGCATGGTTAATGCAGAGTGCGCGAGCGCGGTTAACGAGCTTCTAAGCCCAGGGACGCGCGACGCTTCAACGCAGCTTGGAAACGAGCGCGTCCAGATCCTCGGCCGTGATCGGCCCGGTATGCTTGGCCACCACCTGCCCCTGGGCATCGACCACGAAGGTCTCGGGCACGCCGGTGACGCCGAATTCCACGCCGGCTCGGCCGTCCCGGTCGACCAGCCGGGCGGCGAACGGATCGCCCAGCCGACCCAGGAACGCCTCGGTATTGGCCGGCGCGTCCTTGTAGGCGACACCGACCACGCGCACGCCGCGGGCCTTCAGCGCCATCAGTTGTGGATGCTCGATCTCGCAGGGGGCGCACCAGGAGGCGAAGAAATTGACCAGCATCGGCCCGTCGCCGGGGCTGCGGACCGGGGTCGGCGTCCCGCTGTCGAGGTCGGGCAGCGACAGGGCCGGAACCGGCTTGCCGACCAGAGCGTCGGGGCTGACCTGCGGATTGCGCTTGAGGGCGTAGCCGGCGAACAGCACCGCCAGGGCCGCCAGCACGATCAGCGGCGAGAAGGCCAGCCAGCGCTTCACTTGCCGGCGTCCTTCGCTTCGGCTTGGCGGCGCTCGGCCTCGGCGCGCCAGCGGCGGGCGGCCAGGAGACTGTCGGCGATCATCCAGGCGAACACCGCCGCCGTCAGGGCGAAGGCGGGCCAGACATAGACGGCGTACTTGCCGGCGTCGAAATCGAAGTTCCCGAGGGTCATTGGGGAATCAGGCCTCCGCCGCCTTCAGGGCCAGGCTGCGCGCCTTGCGCCGCCAGACCAGCGCCCGGATCCGCACCAGCCACAGCGATCCGAACGCCGACAGATAGGCCAGCTGCATCAGCAGCATCGGCCAGGCGTAGACGACCGGCAGCCGGTTCTCGGGCTTGGCCAGCAGGGTCGAGGAGCCCTGGTGCAGGCTGTTCCACCAGTCGACCGAGAACTTGACGATCGGCAGGTTGATGACGCCGACCAGGGCCAGGATGGCGGCGGCGCGCGCGGCCTTCTGCTCGTCGTCGATGGCCCCGCGCAAAGCCAGATAGCCGAGATAGAACAGCAGCAGCACCAGCACCGAGGTCAGGCGGGCGTCCCACACCCACCAGGTTCCCCACATCGGCTTGCCCCAAAGCGATCCGGTGGCCAGGGCCAGCACCGTGAAGGCCGCGCCCAGCGGGGCGCAGGCCTGGGCGGCCGCGTCGGCCAGGGCGTGGCGGAACACCAGGGCGAGAAAGCTGGCGATCCCCAGGCACAGATAGACGAACATCGCCAGCACGGCCGCCGGCACGTGGATGAACATCATCCGCACCGTGTCGCCCTGCTGGTAGTCCTCGGGGACCGTGAAGGTCAGGACCAGGCCCACCACCGCCAGCACGCCGGCGATCGCGCCGAACATGGGCGCGGCCCAGCGCGAGAAGGCCATGAACCGCTCGGGGTTGGCCAGGAAGTCGAACGGGTTCTTGTTGTGGTTGCGGGCGCCCATCGACCTTGACTTAGATCGGCCTGAGGACGCCCGCAATCGTCTCGCGCGCTTACGAGCCCGACTTGCGCTGGATGATCACCCGGCGTTCGCCCGGACCACCGAACGACATCGCGCCCGGGCCCCTGGGACCGCGGGTCTCGAAACGACGCACGGTGACGTTCGGGGCGCCGGTCACTTCCGGGCCGAGGGCGTCGAAGGCCTTCTTCTGGCTGGGCGTCAGGGCGTTGTAGAAGCTGCGGGTGGCGTCGGCGCGGCCCTTGAGGTCGGCGGCGATCTTGGCCATGCGCTCGGCCTGCTCGTCAAGGCGCTCCAGCGCGGTCGGCGGGGCCTTGTCCTTGGCGCTTTCGTCCCCGGTCGGCTTGGTGGCCGGCCTCGGCTCAGGGCGCTCCTTAGGACCAGTCGCGGCGATGTAGGCCTTCAGCGCGCCGTCCTGGCGGTCGGTCAGTTGCAGCACGTCGCGCAGGCGCTGGGCGCGGGCTTCCGGATCCTGGTGCATGCGGACCGGCCCGACGCGGTCGCGGAACACCATGTGGTCGAAGCTCGGCGGAGGCGGCGGGGGCTGCGGCGCTTCCGGCGGCGCAGGCGGCGGCGGAGCGGCGGGCTGGGCCGAGGCGGCGACGACGCCGGCCGCCAGGGCCGCGCCAGCGGCGAGGGTGAGAGACTTCAGGACGAGACGCATGGCGATCTCCATCGCAAGGGGTGGAAACGAACTGCGGCCTAGGTTGAGGGCGGTTGTGGCGCGAAAATGTCTGAAGATGTGAACAATGTTACACGAATGAAGCTTTGCCGGGCGCGCCGATACGAAGTGCATGCAAATCAAGCACTTGATCCTGTGGCTCGAGGGCCGCGATCGGCCGTCTTTCGAAAATTTCATCTCCTGGACGGCCCTGCTGACAGGCCCTGACACGCTCTCGGGCGATATCGGGGCCGCGCCGCCTCTCGCCAGGCGGCCGCGGATACGCCATGAGGCCCCCATGAAACGCGTCGCCTTCCTCGCCCTGATCCTCGCCGGCACGCTGTGGGGCCTGGGCTTCCCGCTGGGCAAGCTGATCCTGCGCGAGACCGACGCGGCCCACATGGTGCTGCTGCGCTTCATCGTCGCCGCCGTGGTCGCCGCGCCCTTCGCTCTGGCGACGAAGGAAGCCCGCGCCCTCTTCAAATCGCCGGTGATGCTGGCCTCGGGCGCGCTCTATGGCGTGGCCTTCATGGTGCAGTTCGAGGGCCTGGCCCATGTCAGCGTCACCCTGGCCGCTCTATTGGTCGGGGCCATGCCGGCCCTGATCGCCGTCTGCGCCAAGGTGATGGGCGAGAAGGTCAGCCGCGCCTCGTGGATGGGCGTCGGCGCGGCCACCCTCGGGGCGGCCCTGATCGCCGGCAAGCCCGACGGCGCCGGCTCGCTGCTGGGCGTGGCCCTGTCGCTGGGCTCGCTGCTGATCTTCCTGGCCTGGCTGGTAGTGCTGAAACGCGCGCCCAAGCCGCCGACGCCGATGGCCATCCCGGCGGTGACCGTGATCGTCGCCGCCTTCACCGTGCTGCCGATCGCGTTGGCCATGCACGGCCCGCCGAAGCTGGACCTGTCGCCGATCGCCTGGACGAGCGTGCTGGGCCTGGGCGTGCTGTCGACCCTGCTGGCCACGGCCGCCTGGCAGTACGGCTCGTCCCGCGTCGGCAGCGCCAGCGCCGGGGTGTTCATCAACATCGAGCCCTTGATGGGCGCCTCGATCGGCGTCCTGCTGTTTGGCGACCACCTGACCCTGGCCCTGGCCATCGGCGGCCTGATGATCATCGCCGGCAGCTTCGTCGTGGTGCTGGGCGAGAAGCAGGCCGATCCGGAGAGCTTGCAGGCGACCCCGGCCCCGGCGCCCTAGCCCAGCAGGGCGAAGGCCCAGGCCGTCAGGCCGACCGCCAGGCAAAGCCCCGCCACCCCGACCGCGACCGGCCGCATCCAGCCGCCGCGACACTTGCCGCCCAGCAGCAGTGCGACCGTCGGCCCGAAGGTCGCCGCCAGGGCCAGCGCCGCCCCGGCCTTGGCCGTCGAGGTCACGCCGCCTGGGGCCGGAGTCTCGGTCGAAATCTCGCCGCCGCGCAGATCAGCGATCAGTCGCCGCGCCTCATCGGCGTCGACATCGGGCGTCCACAGTCGAAAGCCGCCCATGGCGATGGTCATCAGGTAGTCGCTGGCGCCCCAGTGCTCGTTCTGGACCAGCACCGGCACGCCCTCGGCCCGCAGCCGCGAGGCGGCGACCTGGGCCTCGACGAGGTCGGCGAAGCGGGCGATCTCGGTCAGACTCATCGACCGACCTCCTCAGCGCGGCTCCGATCCCAGCCGCCACAGATAAAGCTGCCGCGCCGGCGTGCCGACGCGCAAGCCCTCAAGTTCCTCGCGCTCGGCCTTGGTCAGCTTGAAGCGGTTGTAGCCACGCTGGGCCAGGCAGGTCTCGACCGCCCCGGTCGCCTGCCGCCGCACCTCGCGCCAGTTGCGGTTCATGTGCAGCTTCTGCTGGTCGGCATAGGCGTACATGGCGTCGAGCCCGCCCGCTGGATCCACGGCCATGTCCATCTCGAACACCACGTCGACCAGCGGCAGCTTCACCGGCGCGGCGGTCTCCACATAGTGCAGGCACTCGGCGGCGTCGGTGCGGTACTTGAGGTAGCTGATCCCCGGCTTGCCCCAGCTGTCCTTGCGGGTCGGGGCGGCCTGCGCCGCGCCGGCCAGGGCGGCGATCAGCAGCATCGACAGCACGGCGGCCCTGTTGGTCATCGGCAAGCCCTCGGCCGGTTGATCGCTCGGATACCCATGTTACCGTGACCAGCAACGAAGGAAAGGGCGCCGCGCGCCCGGCATGGGAGGCCGCCGGTGAACCTCGCCGATCTGATGCTCGCCGGGGGCCTGCTGCTGGCGCTCCAGGCCGCCGCTCCGCCGCCCGCCTCCCAGACCGTCGACGGCGTCGTCGTCACCCCCGGCGAGAAGGCCAAGGCCATGCCGCGCTGGGCCCAGAAGGTGCGTGGCGACGGCTGGCCGTTCTTCGCCGCCGGCGAGGACGGCGCGGTGCTGATGTTCGCCAAGACCGCGAGGGACAACGACGGCCTCACGCCCAAGGGCAAGGTCTGGGTCCGCCACGAGTTTCGCCAGCCGCGCACCGAGGCGCAGGCGCCGGACGCGCCGCCCTTCCTGTCCGAGAAGCTGCTGGTCGAGGTCGACTGCACGGCGGGTCGCTTCCGCAACGCCGCGGCCTTCCGCTACCCGGGCAACAACCTCGAAGGATCCGAGGACGCCTATCGCTTCGAGCAGGACTGGCAGGCCCCGGCCGCCGGGACGCTGGACGCCACGGTGGTCGAGGCCGCCTGCATGACGCCCTAGCTGGCCTGCTGGCTGGCGATCCAGGCGTCGACCTGGGTCTCCAGCACGTCGAGCGGCACAGAGCCGTTCTTCAGCACCGCGTCGTGGAAACCGCGCAGGTCGAACTTGGGGCCCAGCGTCGTCTCGGCCCGCGTGCGCAGCTCGCGGATCTTCAACTCGCCCAGCTTGTAGGCCAGGGCCTGGCCGGGCCAGGTGATGTAGCGATCGACCTCGGCCTCGATGTTGGTCCGCGACAGGGCGGTGTTGTCGAGCATGAAGGCGATGGCCTGGTCGCGGGTCCAGCCCTTGGAATGGATGCCGGTGTCGACCACCAGGCGGCAGGCGCGCCACATCTCGTAGGACAGGCGCCCCATGTCCTTCTCGGGCGTGTCGTAGAGACCCATCTCGATGCCCAGGCGCTCGGAATAGAGCCCCCAGCCCTCGACGAAGCCGGTGAAGAAGGCCGCGTTCTTGCGGAACTCCGGCAGGTCCAGTTCCTGTTGAAGCGCGATCTGGTGGTGATGGCCGGGCACGGCCTCGTGCACCGTCAGGGCCGGCATCTCGTAGAGCGGCCGCTGGTCGAGGTGCGTGGTGTTGACGAAATAGACCCCGGGCGAGCCGGCGCCAGCAAAGCCGGCGTTGTAGTAGGCCGTGGTGTTGCCCTCGGCGATCTCGGCCGGGATCTCGCGCACGGTGTAGGGCAGGCGGGGCAGGGTCCCGAACAGCTTGGGCATCCAGCCGTCGATGGTCTTGGCCAGGAACGTCGCCTCGCGCATCAGCTCGGCCGGCGTCCTGGCGTAGTATTTCGGGTCGGTCCGCAGCTTGTCGATGAAGGCCTTGCGGTCGGGAGCGATGCCGCTCTTGCGGGCGACCTCGTCCATCTCGGCGCGGATGCGGGCCACTTCCGACAGGCCCAGCTGGTGGATCTCATCGGGCGTCCGGGTCGTCGTGGTCATCACCCGCACCTGGTAGGCGTACCAGGCCGGACCTTGCGGCAGGGCGGCGGCGGCCACGTCCTGGCGGCACCTGGGCGCGTAGTCCTTCTCGTAGAAGTCCGACAGCGCCTGGTAGGCGGGATTGATCTTGCCGGCGATGGTCGCCTTGGCCCGCGCCTGCATGGCGCTCCAGTCGGCGTCGGCGATCGTCGCCGGCTTCTTGCCCTTGAACGGCTTGTAGAAGGCCGAGGCATCCGGATCCTTGGCGATGGTCGCCGTGATCGTCGCCCCGAACGCCTTCATCGGCGCGCAAGGCTGGACATAGCCCTTGGAAAGGCCCTCGCGCACCGTGGCGATCGAGGCGGCGTTGTAGGCCGGATAGAGGTCGAGCCGCTTCAGGTAACTGTCGTAGTCGGCCTTGGTGAAGAACGGCAGCATGTCGGGCAGGGCGGCGAAGTACTGGTGCCAGCTGCCGATGCTCGAGAACAGCATGGTGCGCTGGCCAAAGCGGTTGCCCTCGACCTGTTCGCTCAGCATGCGGTGCAGGATGGCCTTGTTGACCCGGTCGGGCTGGGAGAGGCCGGCGTCGGGAATGGCGTCGAGCCGCTTGAGGAAGACTTGCGCCTCCGCGGCCCGGCGATCGGCGAAGGCCAGGGACGGATCGTCCAGCTGGTCGTCATAGGTCCGAACGCCCAGCAGAGTGGCCTGCACGGGCGCGCCCTTCAGCCACCAGGCCCAGTGCTCGTCGACCAGGGCCTTCAGCGCCGGCGAGGCGACGCCGGCCGAGGCGGTCGCCGTCGGAACCTGGGCCAGGGCCGGCGACGCCTGGGTTCCGGCCAGCACGGCGGCCACGCAGGCCGCACCCATCCACCGCTTGAGCATGTTTCCCCTCCTTGCATCGCCGACAGCCGGCGCAGACAGCCATGCGTCGGGGAGCTCGCGCAAGCCACGCCCCCGTTTCGCCATTCGCCGACGCGCACTATGTCTGGCCGCAAGCAGGAGGAGTACCCATGGCCGCCTCGAGACCCGCCCGCATCGCGGCGCTCACCGCCCTGGCGTTCGCCTTCGCCTTTCCCGTCGCGGCCCAGACGCCGACCGTCGAGCTGCAACCGGCCGATCCGGGCAGCGCCGTGGTCGAGGAACTGCTCGTCGTCGCCCGCCCGCCGGGCCCGGCGTTGTGGCTGGTCGAGAAGAACGGGGCCAAGCTCTATGTGCTCGGCTCGGCCGCGCCCCTGCCGCACCAGCTGAAATGGGACAGCCCCCGCCTGAACCGCGCCCTCGACCAGGCCAGTCTCGTACTGGTGCCGCCCGAGGCCTCGGTCGGGCCGATGCAGGTCACCAAGTTCTTCCTGACCGGCGGCGGCGGCGTACGCCAGGGCTTCGGCAAGAAGCTGGAAGACCAGCTGCCGCCCGACCTGAAGGACCGCTTCGTCAAGGCCCGCACCCAGGCCCGCCGCACCGCGATCCCCTACAAGGACTGGAAGCCGGCCGTGGCGGGCTTCATCGTGCTGTCAGACTTCCGCCAGGCCGCCGGCCTTTCGGAAGCCAAGCCGGTCAGCACCATCGAGCGCATGGCGAAAGCCAAGGGCGTCAAGGTCAAGGCCATGAGCCAGTATCGCCTGGGCCCGGTGCTCGGCGCGGCCGGCAAGCTGTCGGAAGAGGCCAACCTCGCCTGCCTGCGCGACGCCCTCAACGAGATCGACTACGAGGCCCCGCGCTGGAACACGCTGGGGACCGACTGGGCCAACGGCGACATCGCCTCGGTGCGCGCCCGCTACTCGTCCAGCGCCGCCCAGCGCTGCCTGCTGCGCGCGCCCGGCGGTGCGGGCCTGCTCAACGAACAGATCGGCCAGTCGGCCAAGACCCTCTCCGAAGCGCTGGAGCGCCCCGGGGTGACGATCGCCGTCGTCGACCTGGCCTTCCTGCTGCCCGGCAACGGCGTGCTGGACCGGCTGAAGGCCCAGGGCGCGACGGTGACGTCGCCGGGATGAGGGCCCTCCATCAACTCCCGTCATTCCCGCCCTTGTGGCGGGAACCCCTGGTTCCGTTCGCACGGGAAGCACAAGCGGATCGCTAGCGATCCGCCCCTCACTCACCTGCGGCTGATAGAGAGGTTCCCGCCACAAGGGCGGGAATGACGGGAAGGTAAGGACTACCGCCCGATGAACCGCCGCACGACGATCAGGCCGCCGCGGTACTCGTCCTGCTGGCCGTAGCGCTCGATCAGCGGGCTGTCGGCGGCCTCGCCCAAGATGCGCTCGTAGTTGGCGAACGTGCCCACGGCGTACTTGTCGCCGATCGGGGTCATCATCAGGAAGGCCACGCCCACTTGGTTCAGGCCGCCCTTGGGGTCGTACGCGTTCAGGCTCGGCACGGCCGCCACGTCCCTGGCGGTGACGCCGTAGAAGGTGCGGTTGGTGTTCTTGTCGCCGCCGCGGGCATAGACCATCGACTGCAGGAGACCCACGGGCGTCACGTCCTGGCGCGAGACCGAGCCCCAGAAGTCCCAGCCGTCGGACACGCTGGTGACGTCGCGACCGATGCGGCCGCCGACGACGAAGTCTTTCCAGGTGCGCTTGTAGGCGTAGACGGCCAGGTCAGCGCCGGTGTCGGGGCTCTGGATGCCGCTGTCGGTGTCGTCCGGACCGCCCCAGCGCGGGCGCAGCTGGGCGCCGACGTGCAGGGTCTCGTCGTTGATGACGTTGTAGCCCAGGCCGTCCAGGCCGTTGGCGTAGATCTTTCCCTTCCAGTGGGCGCTGCCCCAGAAGGTGAAGTTGGTCTTGTGCGGGTCCTTGCCGCCGGGGCTGAAGCCGTAGACGGGACCGCCGCCGACATCGACCTCCCAGGTCGAGGGCGCTTCGATGTCCTTGTAGGGCAGGGCTTGAGCCAGGGCGGCGGCGGGCAGCAGGGCGAGGGCCGCCACGGCGGCGGACAGGAGCTTGGTCGACATGGAGTCCTTGCGAGCAGACCAGACGAAACGGGACCCCAATCCCTGACCGCATCCCGTCGAACGCGTTCGATGAAGCCCTTAATCCTCCGCGGACGGAAAGGCAAAGGGCTTCGCGCGGGCGCCCGCTCCTCGGCGGGCCGCGCCCAAGCGACTCGAAATCCTTGCATTTTCCACAGCGCTCCCGCATAAGCGCGCACTTCCGGCGCTTTATCAGCAGCGCCTCCACCGTCACGACCCCGCCCCGGTAGCCCGGGACACCATGCGGACGAGGACGGCGAGGACCCCCGTCGACGTGATCGTCCACGGGGGCTGATCGCGTTTGGAGCTTTGGTTCTTACCCAGGGTTTCGCATGTTCGACGGCCTTACAGAGCGACTTTCAGGCGTCTTCGACCGCCTCGGCGGTCGCGGCGTGCTGTCCGATAAGGACATCGACGAGGCGCTGCGCGAAGTCCGCGTCGCCCTGCTGGAAGCCGACGTCGCCCTGCCGGTCGTCAAGGACTTCATCTCCAAGGCCAAGGAAAAGGCCGCGGGCGAGTCCGTCATCCGCTCGGTCAAGCCGGCCGACCAGGTGGTCAAGATCGTCTATGACGGCCTGGTCGAGATGCTGGGCGGCGACGTCCCCACCGGCCTGAACCTGGCCCTGAACCCGCCGACCATCATCCTGATGGCCGGCCTGCAGGGCTCGGGCAAGACCACCACCACCGGCAAGCTGGCCCTGCGCCTGAGCAAGACCGAGCGCAAGAAGGTGCTGGTCGCCTCGCTCGACACCCGTCGCCCGGCCGCCATGGAGCAGCTGGCGACCCTGGCCAAGCAGGTCGGCGTCGAAAGCCTGCCGATCGTGGCCGGCCAGAGCGCGCCGGACATCGCCAAGCGCGCCCTCACCGCAGCCAGGCTGAGCGGCTACGACGTCCTGATCCTCGACACCGCCGGCCGCACCACGCTGGACGAGGCGATGATGAGCGAAGCGGCGGAAATCGCCCGCATCGCCAATCCCTCCGAGACCATCCTGGTCGCCGACAGCCTGACCGGCCAGGACGCCGTGCGCACGGCCAAGGCGTTCCACGAGCGCCTGCCGCTCACAGGCCTGATCCTGACCCGCGCCGACGGCGACGGCCGCGGCGGCGCGGCGCTGTCGATGCGCCACGTCACCGGCCTGCCGATCAAGTTCCTCGGCGCCGGCGAGAAGATCGACCAGCTCGACGTCTTCGACGCCCGCCGCGTCGCCGGCCGGATCCTGGGCCAGGGCGACGTCGTGGCCCTGGTCGAGAAGGCCGCCGCCGACCTCGACGCGGCCGAAGCCGAGCGCATGGCCCGCAAGCTGGCCAAGGGCAAGTTCGACCTCGACGACCTGTCGTCCCAGCTGTCGCAGATGCAGAAGATGGGCGGCATGGAAGGCATCATGGGCCTCCTGCCGGGCGTCCAGAAGGTCAAGAAGCAGATCGCCGAAAGCGGCATCGACGACAGCATCTTCCGCCGCCAGCAGGCGATCATCAGCTCGATGACCAAGGAAGAGCGCAAGAAGCCCGACATCCTGGCGGCCTCGCGCAAGCGCCGCATCGCCGCCGGTTCGGGCGTCGACGTGGCCGAGGTCAATCGCCTGCTCAAGCAGCACCGCCAGATGGCCGACATGTTCAAGTCGATGAGCAAGGACGGCGGCAAGGGCCTGGCCCGCATGGCCGGCATGCTCGGCGGCGGCGACATGGCCCGACTGAAATCCCTCGGCGGCGGCAAGATGCCCGCCGGCGATCCCAACGCGACGGAAGGCCAAGGCCTTTCGGGGCTGCCCGGTCTGCCGGGCCTCGGGGGCGGGGCCAACCCGCTCTCCGGCCTGGGCGGCCTGCCGCCCGGCTTCAATCCGTTCAAGAAAAAATAGCTTTAGATCCAAGGACTAACGACAATGCTGAAGATCCGTCTCGCCCGTGGCGGCGCCAAGAAGCGTCCGTACTACTCGATCGTCATCGCCGACAGCCACTCGCCGCGCGATGGCCGTTTCATCGAGAAGGTCGGCACCTACAACCCGCTCCTGAAGAAGGATGACCCCGCGCGCGTCAACCTGAAGCTGGAATCGATCCAGGAGTGGCTCAAGAAGGGCGCCCAGCCGACCGACCGCGTCGCCCGCTTCCTGGCCGCCCAAGGCGTCGGCGCCTGGACCGCCGGCAACAACCCGCAGAAGGCCGAGCCGGGCAAGAAGGCCAAGGAACGCACCGCCGAGCGCGCCCAGCGCGAAGAAGAGCGCCTGGCCGCCGAAGCCCAAGCCAAGGAAGACGCCAAGGCCGCCGCTGAAGCCGCCGCTGCGGCCGCCGCCGAAGCCGCTGCCGCCCCAGCTGCTGAAGAAGCTCCCGCTGAAGAAGCTCCGGCCGCCGAAGCCCCCGCCGAAGAAGCTTCGGAAGGCTAAGGGACACGGCGCCGCCCTCCTCGCGGGGGCGGCGCCTTTCTCTTTTCTACCCACTGCCCCGGCTTGGTCCGGAAAGACTCAAGTCGATGCCCATCTCTCCCGATGACCCGTTGATCCTGGTCGGCCGCGTGGCCGGCGGCTTCGGCGTGCGCGGCGAGATACGGATCTCGACCTATACCGAAGAGCCGATGGCCCTGAAGGGCTTCAAGCGGCTTCTGCGCCAGGACGGCTCGCCCGCCCTGTCGATCTCCCAGGCAAGAGCCGTCAAGGACGGTCTGGTCTGCCGCAGCCCCGACATCACCACCAAGGAAGCCGCCGACGCCCTGCGCGGCCTCAAGCTCTACGTCCCGCGCTCGGCCCTGCCCGAGCCCGACGAAGACGAGTTCTACCTCACCGACCTGATCGGCATGGCCGTGCGCCACATCGCCACCGGCGAGGACCTGGGCAAGATCAAGAGCGTCCAGGATTTCGGCGCCGGCGACCTGCTCGAGATCACTCCCCCGCTCGGCGGTCAGACCTGGTACCTGCCCTTCACCCGCGCCGCCGCGCCGGAAGTGAAGCTGGCCGAACGCCTCGTGCTCGCCGACCCACCGAACCTGGTCGGCGAGCCAGAAGGGCCGCAGTCCGACGAGGACTAAGGCTTCGCCTCGGGGTTCAGCGCGACCCCCTTCACCAGTTCTGGCCAGTTCCAGCGGATCGCCATGGTGCTGCCCGCCGTCGGCAGGCCGTCGTCGCTCTGGAGCGGGGCGCGCAGGACCGCCATCGCCGCCGCAACCGCCTTCGAGGCCTCTGGACCAACCTCGCCGGTCGTCCGACAGCCCTTCAACGCGCCGTCCGAAGTGATTTCGCAGCTCATGTTCGTCACGCTCGCAAGGGCTTCCACGCCGGCCAGGATCGTCCGGGCCTGCTCGCGGTCGGGCCGCACGGGCCACGTCACCAGGCGCGGCTCGCATTCGCCTTCGCCGTCCGGACAGGCGAAGCGGTCGGACCCGTTGCGCGGCGTATCCTCCTTGACCCGCACGATCATGATGGCGTCCTCGCCGATCGCCTTGCCGTCGGGCGTCGGCTGGTAAGCGCGCATGACGGAGCCGCCTGGCGGCCGGCCCGCGAAACTGATCGGGATCAGCCGCCGGGCGTCGTCGACGGGCTTGCCGTCGCGCATGGGCGGCACGAAGGCGAATATGACGCTCATCTTCACTGCGGCCTCGCCGAAGCCGTAGCCTTCCGGCGTTTCGGAAACCACCTTGCAGTCGTCCGCCCGGCCTTCGGCGGTCAGTCGGCAGTCGATCACCGCCCTACCCGCGATCCCCTCCTTGGTGGCGCGCTCGGGATAGTATCTCGCCATACCGTTGGCGTCGGGCAGGCTGCGCCATTCGGCGCGATCGATGCGCGGGGTCTCCCGCGCATTGCAGGCGGAAACAAAAATCAAGGCGGCGCCGAGCGCCAGGACGGAACGAAGCAACATGCCGCAAGCTTAACTGGAGCAAGGGAACTGTCGACCCTCGAAGGTCGAGCTGGTCACCCGATCAGCCGCAGCAACGCCGAGCCGTGCGGCGGCAAGGTCCGCTCCACGCGGCCGCTCACCCGTCCCAGAGCCTGGCCGCTCCACAGATCCAGCGCCGACACGCCGTCGGACAGGCCCAGCTCGCGCAAGGCTATCCCCACCGTCTTAGGCTTTCCGGTCGTGTTGAACAGCGCCAGGTAGCGCTCGCCCGGACGCCCCTCCGGCCGCGCCGACCAGATCCGCGCCCCGTCCTCGACGAAGTGGGGCTGGTTGCCGGTGCTGGCCTGGTTGACCGCCAGCACCTGGCGATTGGTCAGCAGGGCCAGGGTCGCCTCGTCCAGGTGGCGCAGGTCGCCGCCCATGATCAGCGGCGAGCGGGCGATCGACCACAGGGTCATCAGGGTCTGCTGCTCGTCGGGCGTGAACTTGCTGTCGCGCTTGCCCAGGGCCAGCCGGCCCAGCGGCAGCATGTCGGCGTCGGGCCAGGCGCCCGGGGCGCGGAAGGCGTTCCAGTTCTCCAGCCGCGTGAACTGGGCCTCCAGCATCGACCACTCGTCCCAGAAGTCGTCGGAGATGCGCCACATCTGGGCGAACCGGCGCACGTGCTCGGCGCGCGGCACGGGCGTCTCGCCCGGCGACAGGCTGAGGATCATCGGCCGGCCGGACGCCTTGATCGCCTTGTGGGCCGCCTCGATCTCGGCGGCGTGGGCGTCGTAGGGGCGGCTCATGTCGTCCATCTTCACGAAGTCGACGCCCCACTGGGCGAACAGGCGGAAGACGCTGTCGTAATAGGCCTGGGCCCCGGCCTTGCGCATGTCGACGCCGTACATGTCGGGGTTCCAGGAGCAGACGCTCGACGTGTCGGCGACGTCGGCGGCGCGGACGCTGGTCCCCAGCACCCGAAGGTTGGCCTTCACCGCCGCGCGCGGGATTCCCCGCATCAGGTGCACGCCGAACTTCAGGCCCAGCGCATGGACCTGGTCGGCCAGCGGCTCGAAGCCCAGGCCGCCGGCGCTTGACGGAAAACGATTGGGCGCCGGGACCAGGCGGCCATGGCCGTCCATCGCCGGCTGGGGATTGCGATTGTAGTCGTAGCTGGCCGCTTCGGGCTCATACCACTGGATGTCGACGGTGAAGACGTCGTAGCCGAACGGCAGCAGCCGGGCGGCCATGATCCGGGCCGTCTCCAGCGCCTGGGCCTCGTTGATCGTGGTGGCGAAGCTGTTCCAGCTGTTCCAGCCCATCGGCGGCCGTTGGGCCAGCAGCGGCTTGCCCGCCGGCGCCGCCGCGACGCCCGAACCCGCCGCCAGGCCCGCGCCCACGCCCGCCAGCAGCACCCCGCGCCGATCCATCGAGGGTCCCGTCATCGCCTGCCTCCCGCCCGCCCGGCCTTCGCGCCGTCCTCTTGGGCGACGCTATTTGTCAGACAATTTGCCCGATCGGCAAGACGCCTGCGGCAGGGGCTTGGAGCCGGACCGCCAAGGCGTCTAGGCTGGCGGCATGATCCGCCTGTTCACCGCGATCGCCATCCCCCCGGAGATCGGCGCGCCGCTCCAGTCCCGACAATCCGGCATCGAAGGCGCCCGCTGGCGGCCGCTGGAGGCGTTCCACATCACCCTGCGCTTCATCGGCGACGTGCAGGAAACGGTCGCCGCCGACCTCGACGAGGCCCTGGCCGAAATCGAGGCCCCCGCCTTCGACCTTGAACTGAAGGGCGCCGGCCATTTCGGCGAGGGCGCCGACATCCACGCCGTCTGGGCCGGGGTCGAGGACGAGCCCCTGCTGCGCCGGCTGCAGAAGGCCAACGAAAGCGCCGCCCGCAAGGCCGAGCTGAAGCCTGAAACGCGCACCTACCTGCCGCACGTCACCCTGGCCTATCTGAAGCGCGCGACCGTGCCCGAGGTCGGCGCCTGGATCCAGCGTCACAACCTGCTGCACTCGCCGCCCTTCCACGTCGACCGCTTCGGCCTCTATTCCAGCTGGCAGACCAAGGAAGGCTCGGTCTACCGGCTGGAGCGGGAGTATGCGCTCAGGGGAGAAGGCTCTCCCGGTACGAGGGTCGTCATCCCGGAAAGCGCGTAGCGCTTATCCTGGACCTGGGGGACCAAGCTCCTTCTTCCAGCATCGGCCGACGCGATGCGGCCGGGATGACGACGCAAGGGTGGGGGAGGTTCGATGCGTCGAACCGCAGCCGGAACATCCAAGCCCAAGCCGGGCGCTTGCGGTTTGCTCCCGGAGCGCGCCTGATCGCGGCGACGCTCGGGAGTTCTCGCATGACCCTTTACGTCCTCGCCCTGCTCATCGGCGTGATCGCCGGCCTGCGGGCCATGACCGCCCCCGCCGCCGTCGCCTGGGGCGCGCATCTCGGCTGGATCCCCCTGGCCGGCACGCCGCTGGCCTGGCTGGGCGGCAATATCGCCACCTGGATCTTCACCGCCCTGGCCGCGGTCGAGCTGATCACCGACCAGCTGCCGATGACCCCCAGCCGCAAGGTTCCGCCGCAGTTCGGCGCCCGCATCGTCGCCGGCGGCTTCTCGGGCGCGGTCATCGGCCTGGCCGGCGGCGCCTGGATCGTCGGGGCGATCCTGGGCGTCATCGGCGCGGTGATCGGCACGCTGGGCGGCGCCGAGCTGCGCGGCCGCCTGGCCAAGGCCCTCAAGCGCGACACGCCCGCGGCGCTTGTCGAAGACGTGATCGCCCTGGGCGGCGCCTATCTGATCGTCTCGGCGGTTTCGTGAGCATGACCTTCGACGCCATCATCATCGGGGCCGGCCAGGCCGGGCCCTCCCTCGCCGGACGCCTGACCGCCGCCGGCTGGAAGGTGGCCCTGGTCGAACGCAAGCTGTTCGGCGGCACCTGCGTCAACACCGGCTGCATGCCGACCAAGACCCTGGTGGCCAGCGCCTACGCCGCGCACCTGGCGCGCCGGGCGGCCGACTATGGCGTCGTGCTGCAAGGGCCTGTCGGCGTCGACATGAAGGCGGTCAAGGAACGCCAGCAAACCGTCGTCCGCAACGCCCGCGGCAATGTCGAGAAATGGCTCAAGGGCATGGACGGCCTGACGGTCTTCGAAGGCCATGCCCGCCTGACCTCGCCCACCACCGTCGAGGTTGACGGCCAGGTACTGGAAGCCCCGAAGATCTTCCTCAATGTCGGCGGCCGGGCCAACGTCCCTGAGATGCCGGGGATCGGGGACATCTCGTATCTCACCAATGTCGGCATGATGCAGCTCGACACGCTGCCCGAGCACCTGGTGATCGTCGGCGGCAGCTATATCGGGCTGGAGTTCGCCCAGATGTACCGGCGCTTCGGCGCCCAGGTGACCGTGGTCGAGATGGGTCCGCGCCTGATCGGCCGCGAGGACCCGGAGGTTTCCGACGCCGTGCGCGAGATCCTCGAAGCCGAGGGGATCGCCGTGCGGCTGAACGCCGAGTGCATCAGCTTTTCCCCCTGTGAAGAAGGCGTCTGCGTCCACGTCACCTGCCGGGAGGGCGAACCGGCCGTGAAGGGCTCCCACACCCTGCTGGCCGTCGGCCGCAAGCCCAACACCGACGACCTGGGGCTCGAGGCGGCCGGCGTCGCCGTCGACAAGCGCGGCTACGTCACGGTGGACGAGACCCTGCGCACCAACGTCCCGTCGATCTGGGCCATGGGCGACTGCAACGGGCGCGGGGCCTTCACACACACCGCCTACAACGACTTCGAGATCATCGCCGCCAACCTGCTCGATGACGACCCCAGGAAAGTCACCGACCGCCTGACCGCCTACGCCCTCTATACCGACCCGCCGCTGGGCCGGGTGGGGATGACCGAGGCCGAGGTCCGCAGCCAAGGCCGCCCGGCCCTGGTCGGCACGCGCCCGATGACCCGCGTCGGCCGCGCCATCGAGAAGGGCGAGACGAAAGGCTTCATGAAGGTGCTGGTCGACGCCGAGACCAAGCTGATCCTCGGCGCCACGATCCTGGGCACCTCGGGCGACGAAGCCATCCACGGCATCCTCGACGTCATGTACGCCAAGGCGCCCTACACGGTCCTGCAGCGCACCGTGCCGATCCATCCGACGGTGTCGGAGCTGATCCCCACGGTGCTGGGCGAGCTGAAACCACTAGCGTAGGGGCGCACCTTCATCCTCGTCATTCCCGCCACGAGGGCGGGAATGACGGGAGGAAAGGGAAAGTCAGCGCCCTGTGCTTTCCTTCGCCAGACGCGCGTCCAGCCGGGCGGCGTAGCGGTCGGCATAGGCGCGGCAGGCGCCGGGATCCACGAACGGATTGGGAGTCTGGCCGCCCCGGGCCCTGGCCAGTTTCTGGTCGCCGCCCGACTGGTCGGGATGGGCGCTGATCAGCACGTCGCATTTCAGGCCCCGCACGACCTCGAAGCTGCGGCGAAAGCTTGCCACGACCCCAGCGTTGTTCGGATCCGAGAACCGGTAGCCGTCGGACGACACCGGGTTGAGGCTGGAGCCGAACACCACCGCCTTGCAGTCCCGCCCCTCGCACGAGGTCCAGGTCCAGCTCATGCTGCCGGCCGTATGGCCCGGCGTGGCGCGGGCGGTGACGGCCACGTCGCCAAGACGGATGACCTCGCCGTCCTTGACCACCCGCAGCTTCTTCACCGCCGGAAAGGGGACGAGGTCGGCCAACTGGGGATCGTCGGGGCCCGGCCGGCCGCGTCGCAGGGCCTCGGCCGCCGGGGCGCTGGCGACCACGGTCGCGCCGCTGTCACGAGCCAGGGCGGCGAGGCCTCCGGCATGGTCGTAGTGCGGCTCGGTGCTGAGGATCAGCTTGATGTCGGTGACCTTGAAGCCCAGCGCCCTGATATTGGCCTCGATGGCCGGCACGGCCTGGGGCAGGGCGGCGTCGACCAGGATCAGGCCCTGGCTGGTCTTGATCAAGCCGACGCTGAGGCCCGAGAAGCCCACAATGTAGCTATTGCCGTAGACCTTGATCGGCGCCTCGCCGCCCAGCCAGCGAGCGGCGTAAGCCGGCTCAATCGGGGCCAGCAGGGGATCATGCGCCGCCGCAGGCCCACCCGTTGCGAACAGCACTCCGGCGACGCCCAAACCCGTGATCCACTTCGTCTTCATGCCGCTCTCCCCTTCGGTTGGCGCGGCGAACCTGCCGATCGCAAGCGGCGGCGACAAAGCATCATATCTGGACGGAGCCATTAGCCTGGTTCATGCCTAGGCCATGGATCGCGCTCAGCTTCCCCTCAACGCCCTGCGCGCCTTCGAGGCGGCCGCCCGGCACCTGAACTTCACCCGGGCCGCCGTCGAGCTGTGCGTCAGCCAGGGCGCCGTCAGCCACCAGGTCGCCCAGCTGGAGGCCCGCCTGGGCGTCTCGCTCTTTCGCCGCCTGCCGCGCGGGCTGGCCCTGACCGACGAGGGCCAGGCCCTGGTCCCTGTGCTGGTCGACGCCTTCGATCGCATCGGCGCGACGCTCGACCGCTACAGCGACGGACGCCTGCGCGAGGTGCTGACGCTGGGCGTGGTCGGCTCGTTCGCGACGGGCTGGCTGCTGCCTCGGCTGGAGTCCTTCCGCCGCGCCTGCCCGCAGGTCGACCTGCGGGTGATGACCAACAACAACCGCGTCGACCTGGCCGGGGAGGGACTGGATCTCGCCATCCGCTTCGGCGACGGGGCCTGGCACGGCGTGCATGCCGAGCCGATCCTGACCGCGCCGCTGACGGCCCTTTGCGCCCCGGCGGTCGCGGAACGCCTGGCCGCCCCCGCCGACCTGGCGCGCGAAACCCTGCTGCGCTCCTACCGCGCCGACGAGTGGCCGCGCTGGTTCGCCGCCGCCGGCGCCGAGGCCCCGCCGCTGCGCGGGCCGATGTTCGACAATTCGGTGCTGATGGTCGCCGCCGCCGTCGCCGGCCAGGGCGTGGCCCTGGCGCCCGCCGCCCTGTTCGCGCCCGAACTGTCGGCCGAGCGCCTGGTCCGTCCCTTCGCCGCCGAGGTGGTCACCGGCCGCTACTGGCTGACGCGGCTGCATTCGCGACCGGACGGCGCGGCCATGGCCGCCTTCCGAAGCTGGCTGCACGGCGAAATCGGATAACGGCGCGGACCGCGTTGCGGACAGGAAGGTCACGGCGCAACCTTCGACCATGCCCGCCTCCGCCGCCCTGCTTCTGGCCCTGGCCGTCGCCTCCGCCCAGGCGTCGGAGCCGCTCGATTCCTGGACCAATGTCCGCATCGAGCAGGAGATCGATGGAAGCTGCGCTGAGATCCGGGCAGGGCGGTCCGTCGACCGTCCCGCCATGATCATGGACGACGTGTGCCACGGCTGGCGGTCCGAGACCTGCGGCGACCGGATCTGGTTCCAGGCGAAGGGCGTGGTGCAGGATCAGGCCCAGGTCCTGTTCACGCGCTCGGACGGCGTTCTCGATATCGCCCGGCTGATCGACGACGAAGTCGCCCGCCGCTGGTCCGGCCGCGAGGTGTTGCGTCTCGAGTTCACCAGCCTCGCCTGTGGGGCGGACGGGCTCGTCGCCCGATATGTCGGCTCGCACGTGAAGACCGAGGGCGGGCCTGCGACCGACATGGCCGGCGAGGTGCGGATCGGCGGCCCCTACGACCACGCCCTGTCGCTGAAGCCCGTGCGCTGAGCGGCCCCGACCTCATGCCGCCAGCGGCAGCACCACGCTGAAGGCCGAGCCCTCGCCCGGCCGGCTGTCGACGCCCAGGCGCCCGCCATGGGCCTCGACGATGGCCTTGCTGATCGCCAGGCCCAGGCCGTTGCCTTGGGCGGCGGCCGCCTCGCCCTGCCAGTGGCGGTCGAACACCCGGGCGGCCTGTTCGGGGCTCATGCCCCAGCCGGTGTCGCGCACCTCGACCACCACCGCCCCGTCCGCCACCCGGCTGGACAGCGACACGGTCCCGCCCGGCTCGGTGAACTTGATGGCGTTGGACAGCAGGTTGGCCACCACCTGGCCGATGCGCCCCCCGTCGGCCTCGAGCACGGGCTCGGCCGCATCGGGCGTGTAGGCGAAGTCCAGCCCCTTGCGGGCGGCCGACAGGGCGAACTGGTCGGCGATGTCGGCCAGCAGCCGACGCAGGTCGACCGTCTCCCTGGCCAGCACCAGGCCGCCGGCCTCGATCTTGGAATGGTCGAGGATGTTGCGGATCAGCCGCCGCATGGTCTCGGTCGCCAGCAGGATGGCCTCGACGCCCGAGCGCACCTTGGGCTGCTCCTCGACGCCCGGCTGGGCCAGGAGGTTCTCGCTGGCGAACAGGATGGTGGTGATCGGGTTGTTGAGGTCGTGGGCCACCACCTCGACCGCCTCCTTGCGCGCCAGCGAGATCGCCTTCTCCCGCTCGGCCAGGCGGGCGGCGACCTGGTCGTAGCTGCGCTTCTGCTCGACCAGCCGCAGCAGCAGGCGGCCGAGGAAGGCGCAAAGCACGAAGGCGCAGGCCGAGGCCAGGACCAGCACGCCGAACACGCCACGCACCACGGCCTGGTTATGGGTTCGCTCGGCCTGGTAGCGCGCCGCCGACCGCTCGGTGAAACGGTCGATGGCCGCGTCGATACTGCTGGTCAGCGGTCCGGCGTTCTTCTGGAAAAAGGCGTTGGCGCCGCTCATGGTGCCGCCGTCGAGGCGCTGGGCGACGCCCGTCCTCTGCAGCACCAGCAGCCGGCGCTGCAGGGTGGAGACCTGTCCCAGCGCCGCGCGCGTCTCGTCGTCGCGGGCCAGCGCCCGCAGGTCGCCGACGATGGCGTCGAAACGACGGTTGGAGCGCTCCAGCTCGACCAGCAGGCTCTTGTCGCCATTGATGACGATCACCGGGACCAGCGCGTTCTGGCGCATCTTCTCGCCGCGCAGGTCGTGGGCGAGGATCACGGTGCGGGTGTAGACGGCGTCCAGCCGATCCTGGGCGGCCGAAAAGCGGGCCAGGAAGAACAGCGACGCGGCCAGCAGCGGCAGGAAGGCCAGGGCGATCAGCCCCACCAGCACCAGCAGCCTGCGTTCGTAACCGACCATCCGGGACCCTTCCGGCCTTGCGCGGATCAGACCGCCGCGTGGTCCTTCAGCACCCCCAGCGACACGATGGCCAGGGTCTCTTCGTGGGTGGCCTCGAGGATGACCTGCGGGGCCATGCCGGCGTCCAGCGCCTCGCGCCAGCGGCCGGCGCACAGGCACCAGCGGTCGCCCGGCTTGAGCCCCCGGAAGGCGAACTCCGGACGCGGCGTCGACAGGTCGTTGCCGGTGGACTTTGAGAAGGCCAGGAACTCCTCGGTCATCACCGCGCAGACGGTGTGCAGGCCAAGGTCGTGCGGCCCCGTTTCGCAGCAGCCGTTGCGGTAGAAGCCGGTCACCGGGTCGAGCGAGCAGGGGATCAGTTCCCCGCCCAGCACGTTGCGGGCCGTCTCGTCGTAGCGCGTGGGGGCCGGTTGCGTGGTCATGGCGCCAGCTTAACCCCGTTTCCCCCTTTCCCGCCATGGCTTCGCCCGCCGCGAGATCGACGCTTCCCGTCCCACGCGGCGGATGCTTTACAGTAGCCGTCCCGTCAGGATGATCCCCGCCATGACCGACCTCGCCCGGCCGCGCCGCAGCGCCCTCTACATGCCCGCCTCCAACGCCAAGGCCGTGGAGAAGGCGCGCACGCTCGACGCCGACGTGATCATCCTCGACCTTGAGGACGCCGTGGCCCCGGAGATGAAGCTCGCTGCTCGCGAGGCCGCCGTGGCGGCGGTGAAGGCCGGCGGTTTCGGCCCCCGCGAGATCGTCATCCGCACTAACGGCCTGGACACCCCCTGGGGCGCCGACGACCTGAAGGCCGCCGCCGAGGCCGGCCCCGACGCCGTTCTCGTGCCCAAGGTCAACGACGCCGCCGACGTCCACGCCTATGAGGCGGCCCTGCATGCGGCCCCGCTCCACACCCGCCTGTGGACCATGATCGAGACCGCCAAGGCCGCTTTCCACCTGTGGGAGATCGGCGAGGCCGCCCGGACCACCCGGCTGTCGGCCTGGGTGATGGGCGTCAACGACCTGGCCAAGGAAATGCGGGCGCGGCAGACCCCGGGCCGCGAAGCCTTCCTGCCGATCCTGTCGCTGGCGGTCGCCGCCGCGCGCGGACACGGCCTGTCGATCCTCGACGGCGTGCACAACGACATCGAGGACCTGGCCGCGCTGGAGAGCGTCTGCGGCCAGGCGGTCGACTTCGGCTTCGACGGCAAGACCCTGATCCATCCCAAGCACCTGGAAATCTGCAACCGGGTATTCTCGCCGTCGGACGACGAGATCGCCTGGAGCCGGGCGGTGATCGCCGCCTTCGCCGCGCCCGAGAACGCCGGCAAGGGCGCCCTGCGGGTCGAGGGCAAGATGGCCGAGCGGCTGCATCTGGTTCAGGCCGAACGGCTGGTCGCCGTTTCCGAGGCCATCGCCGCGAAGACGGCGGGCTGATAAGGACCCCCATGCGTCGCCTTCTCGCTGTTTCCATGTCCGCCCTGCTGTCGTTTCCGGCCGCCGCCCTGGCCCAGGCGCCCGCCTCCGAGGTGGTGACGACCAATCCGACCGTTCCGGCCCCGGCGCAGGCGACGATCCCGCTGGTGGACGCTCCGCCGGCAAGCGGCCAGCCCGCGCTGAGCCCTACGCCCGCCGCCGATCCCCTGGCCGACCTGATCGCCGCCAGCGGCCCCCAGACCACCGACGAGGAAGACGAGGCGCCGCCCACCGCGCCCGCGCCGCGTCACAAGCCGACCATCCTGCCGATCCCAGCGCCCGAGGCCGCCGTCCCGTCCGCGCCTGGCGCGCCGATGAGCGTCGAGCAGGCCTATGAGCTGCGGGTGAAGGGCTCGATCGCCGCAGCGCAGGGGCTGCAGGGCCCGCTGGACGGCGGCTGGATCCTGCGCGGCGGCGACGGCGTGGCCCTCTATTCGCTGCAGATCGCCGATCCGGCCGGCGGCTACGGCCCGGTCGAGGGCGCCTGGCGCGACCTGCGCCGCCCCGGCGCCGTCGGCTCCACCGGCCTGATCGACAGCATCGAGCGCACCTATGATGGCGGCGCGGCCGTGAGGTTCATGCCCCGGGCGGGCGTCGGCTCGACCCTGGCGCTGAACGTCGGTCCCGACGGGTCCTGGAGCGGTCGCCTGACCGAGGACGGCGCGGCCCCGGCCAGCGTCGCCATCGAGCGCACCGGCGCGCCGGTCCTGCCGGCCGGCTACGCCGTGGCCGCGCGCGGGCCGGTGATCTGGCCGCCGCGCACCGCCCCGATCGCCGCGCGCACCGCCTCGCCCGCTCCAGCCCGCGCCGCGCCGTGCTCGACCAGGGGCAAGAAGGGCAAGGCCCTGAAAGCCGCCAAGGCCAAGTGCGCCGCCGCCGCCAAGAAGGGCGGCGGGAAGGGCAAGGCGACCGCCCGCTCGGGCAAGGCCGGCAAGGGCAAGGCGGTCAAGCCGGGCAGCCGCAAGAAGACGGCCGCGACCGGGGCGCGCAAGAAGCGGCGGTAGGCGACGCGCGTCTCCGTGCGGACGCCGTCAAGGAGCACGGGCGGCGGTGGAAGGCGGCTTCAGGAGCCGCCGGCAGGCAACCGCCGGTCCGTCATGGGGCCGGCGTCAGATTGCGCCAACTCCGAAAGGCCTCGGCCTGGAAAGGGGCCAAGCCGCGACGAACCCGGGATCCGGGAGCCGCGGGCCGAGCATCGCTCCCGCGTCCCGCTTCCACCCGGCCGAAGGGGACGAGTTCGAAGACCGCTCCCGGCCAGCCCCCCAGGCGGACTCGCGGCTAGTTATCGGCGGCCCGCGCGGGATGCGCCCCCGGTTGGGCACATGGCTTCGACTTCCGACAGCAGCGCCGCCAGAGCTTCGACATCGGAATCCGGCGGACCGGCCTGGACGACGCAGCGTCGAAGTTCGTCCAGGCGCGGATCTGTGATGGGCGTGCTTTCAAAGTCGTCCCAGTCCCAGGAGCCGCCCGTTCCGTCGGTGAACGCCCTCAGTATGCCCGCCACCTCGTCGGGTGAACGATCGACCGTCCGCTTGCCCGGCCACAGCCGCGAGAGCAGGACCACAGGCAGTACGGCCGCCGCCAGCAGCACGCCAAGCCAGACCGGCAGGCCAGGGGCGTTCTTTTCCTCCATCGACAGATCTCCCGGACCGCTTGACCGCAGCGCCGACAAAGGTGCGCCTCGCGCTAGGACGGCCTTGCGTCGCGCCGACGCAGCCATTGGCGCAGCACGGCCACCGTCTCTTCCGGTCGGTCGGTGAAGGTGGCATGGCCCGCGCCGGGGACTACCGCCAGTTCCGACCCCTTGGTCCGGCGGGAGAACGCGATAGTCGTGGCCGGCCGGGCCTCGTCGTACTGGCCGACCATGAACAGGGTGCGCGACCCATCCAGGCGGTCCAGCAGGGGCTCGCCGTCATAGGCCTTCAGCGTGCCGGTGGCCGAGAACTCGGTCGCGCCCCACATGGTCTTGTAGAGCACCGGATTGAAGCCTCGATCGCCGGCCGGCCGGTAGGCGCGATGCGCCGGCGAGGGCGGCTCGCGGGTTAGGAAAGCCGTGTAGAAAGCGTCGGTCGCCGCATCGCAGGCCGCCGAGAACGCCTTGTCCGGCGGCGAAGGCGGCGTCCCTTCGCAGCGGGTCAGCTGATCCTGCACCGCAGCCGGCAGGTCGCCGCGCAGCAGGTTGGCGTCGGCGATCCAGCTGCGGGTCGAGACCAGCGGACTGGCCAGCACCAGGCCGGCCAGGGCCGGCGAGCGGCGCGCGCCGTACTCCAGGGCCACCGTACCGCCCCAGCTGTGTCCCAGCACGTGCCAGCGCGGAATCTTCAGGCCTTCGCGCACCGCTTCAAGTTCGTCGACGAAACGGCCCACGGTCCAGTTGGCTGGATCCATCGGGTGGTCGGAAAGCCCGCTGTCGAGCTGGTCGTAGAGGATCACCGCCCGCTCATCCGCCAGCGCCAGGGCGTCGAGGAACCCAGAGTGCGTGCCGCCCGGCCCGCCGTGGACCATGACGATCGGCGGCGGCGCCGCGCCCGCCAGGGCCGCGTCGAGATCGCCGTTGATCCGCACATAGACCCGGCCGCCGGGAACCGGCAGACGCACCTCGCGGTCCGGCTGGGGAAAGGTCGCCAGCGCGGGCCGCGCCGCATCCGCCCGGGCCCCGCGTGTAGCGGCCGACGCCAAGGTCGTGGTTCCTGCCGCCGCCAGCAGGCCCAGCAGCTTACGTCGCTCGATCACGCGCATCACCCCCTGTGCATGCCTCACGGGCCGGCGCCGCGCCAGGCGTCCGGACACGCCGGAGCCCTGCTCCAACCGCATCCGGCCATCCGGCCGCCGGCACGGCCGAACCTTCGCCCTAGCCGCACGCCCCGCGCGCGACTGTGACACGGCGCACGCGAGCCCGCGACGCCATCCCCTGCTTCACTCAGTGCGCCTTGGCCTGGCCGGCCTCCGGCTCGTCGTCGCGCGATCGCGCCAAACCGCCCTCGATCGGCGAACTGGGACTGGCCAGTTCGTCGCGCATCGCTTCCAGCAGGACGTCGACCACCTCGACCGGATCGCGGCGATAATAGTCCGACAGGCCGCGCCCGAGATGACGCAGCAGGTCGGCCAGCATCATGCCCCAGGCCCGCGCCTCGTCGATCGGCGTCTCGTCATAGGCCCCGATGCGCAGGACGCAGTGCAGGCCGTGCTCGGCCACCCAGATTCGCGCCAGCTCCGTGGCCGCCGGATCGCGCATCGCCGCGTCCGGGATCGGCTGTTCCTTCATGCCCTCGCCCCCCTTCTCGCCTGGTCCTGGTCAGCCGGCGCCGTCCTGGCCGCGCCGCTCCGAAGCGGCTGTGCGGCGGGCCGCCCCCTCCTTCTGGCGACGCCAGTAGTCGGCGCCGTCGTCGGGCTTGAACATGGTGCGCGGCGCCCCGGCACGGGTGACCACGGCGAAGACATTGCCGGCCGGGTCGTAGATCAGGGTGTCGCCGTTCGACCGCTTCAAGGTCTGGACCCCGGCCGGCGGCTTGGCCACGAAGGCGTGGGTCTTGCGCACATAGTCGTCCACGTCGCGGGCCCCGAAGGCCTCGCCAAACCGTTCGAAGCCGCGCTGGGCGTTCTCTTCGGCGCTGCGCGTGCGGTTGGCGGCCCACATCGGCCGGCCGGCGATCAGACGCACCGGCGCATCGCGCGGATCAGCCGCCTGCCGGGCGCTCGCCGACGCCTCGGCGACCTCGGCCGAGACCGGCGCGCCGCCACCGCTGCTGCTGGTTCCGTCGCTCGACGCGACCTGGCCGCCTTTTGGCGCCTTTACCGCCGAAGCCCCGCCGTCGCAGGCCGCCAGCACCAAGGCTGGCAGGGCCAGAAGTCCGAAACGCCACGCTCCCGTCATGATCGCCATATCCCGTTATTTACTACCTTAACGATTAGTGAACGAAAAAAGAACGCGAGTCGAGTCCCACCGTTAAGCTTTCAGCCCTCCGATGCGCGCCGCGATTGCCTGCGGGCGCGAGGCGCTCTATGCGCGGAGGGGAACCGGCGGACGAGAGGCCTTCAAGGTGAGCGACATCCCGGGCGGCAAGCGCGTGCTCCTGATCGTCGGCGGCGGCGTGGCGGCCTACAAGGCCCTGGAGCTGACCCGCCTGCTGCGCAAGGCCGGGATCGGCGTGCGGCCGATCCTGACCAAGGCCGGCGCCGAGTTCGTCACACCGCTGTCGCTGGCGGCGCTGTCGGAGGACAAGGTCTATGACGACATGTTCTCGCTGACCGACGAGGCCGAGATGGGCCACATCCAGCTGTCGCGCTCGGCCGACCTGGTGGTGGTCGCCCCCGCCACCGCCGACCTGATCGGCAAGGCCGCGGGCGGCCTGGCCGGCGACCTGGCCTCGACCACGCTTCTGGCCACCGACAAGCCGGTGCTGATGGCGCCGGCCATGAACGTGCGCATGTGGCTGCACCCGGCCGTGCAGCGCAACGTGGCGACCCTGAAGGCCGACGGCGTGTCGTTCGTCGGGCCCGACGAGGGCGCCATGGCCTGCGGCGAGTTCGGCCCAGGCCGCCTGGCCGAACCGCCGGAGATCTTCGAGGCCATCGTCGCCATGCTGCGGGGTCCGGCGGCGCGGCCTTTGGCCGGCAAGCACGCCTTGGTCACCGCCGGTCCGACGTTCGAGGCGATCGACCCGGTGCGCGGCATCACCAATCGCTCCAGCGGCCGCCAGGGCTACGCCATCGCCGAGGCCCTGGCTCGCCTGGGCGCGCGCGTCACCCTGGTCAGCGGCCCCGTGGCCCTGCCCACCCCGCCGGGCGTCAACCGCGTCGACGTCGAGAGCGCCCGCCAGATGCTGGCCGCCTGCGAGGCCGCCCTGCCGGCCGACGTCGGCGTCTTCGTGGCCGCCGTCGCCGACTGGCGGGTCGACGAGGTGTTCGGCTCCAAGCTGAAGAAGGACAAGGGCGGCCCGCCGGCCCTGACCTTCGTCGAGAACCCCGACATCCTGGCTGCACTGGCCGCCTCCGGTCCGGATCGCCCCAAGCTGGTCGTCGGCTTCGCGGCCGAGACCGACGACGTCGAGGCCCATGCCCGCGCCAAGCTGGCGCGCAAGGGCTGCGACTGGATCATCGCCAACGACGTCACCCAGCCGGGCGTCATGGGCGGAACCGAGAACGCGGTCCTGCTGATCGCCAAGGACCACACCGAACGCTGGGAGCGCGCGTCCAAGGACGCCGTCGCCCAGGCCATCGCCCAACGCATCGCGGAAGCTCTATGACCACCACGCCCCACATCCCCGTCGTCCAGCTCGCCCACGCCCACGGCCTGCCGCTGCCCGCCTACGAGACGGTCGGCGCCGCCGGCATGGACCTGCGCGCCGCCGTCGAGGAAGACACGCCCCTGACCCTGAAGCCCGGCGCCCGGTTCATGGTCCCCACGGGCCTGGCCTTCGCCGTGCCGCAGGGCTTCGAGGCCCAGGTGCGGCCGCGCTCGGGGCTGGCCGCCAAGGCGGGCATCACCTGCCTGAACTCGCCCGGCACCATCGACAGCGACTATCGCGGCGAGGTGAAGGTGATCCTGGCCAACCTGGGTGAAGAGGACTTCGTCATCCGCCGCGGCGACCGCGTCGCCCAGCTGGTGATCGCGCCGGTGGTGCAAGCGGCCTGGAGCCTGGTGGCCGCCCTGGACGACACCGATCGCGGCGCCGGCGGCTTCGGCTCGACCGGCGGGCGATAGCGCCGCCTTCCTGCATCTCGTCATTCCCGCCCTCGCGGCGGGAATGACGGGAAGACCAGAGACGCCGTCTCAGCGCGTTCCCAAACCCACGAGCAGGTAGCCGCCGAATCCGGTCGTGAAGGCGGCCGCCGCCAGCCACAGCATGGGACCGATCAGAGGCAGGGGACGAGGGGCTTCCATCGGGGCGTCCTGGCTCGGCCGAAAGCTCGGCCATGCTTGCAATACGCGCGATCCCGCCCCCCGGTTGCGACCGTGCGCCGTTCTTTATCCCACGATTCCCGCCTGGCGCGTATAGGTCGATAATTCGCCGAAATGGCGATTTCGATGCAAATGCATCCGCAAGTAATCAGTATACGGATCAATACCCCTGCAATCGCGCAAGCGAGTCTATCTATGCGGCAAGATGACGCGGGATCGCGTCGTTTCTTTCCAGAACAGCTATTTCGCAGACTCGAACAATCGAGAGTGACACCCGATGGGCGCCATTCTCGCTCATGAATAACTTCCATTAATTCTATCGAGCGAAACTCTTCCCAATTCTATCCTGGGAAGTTCTCGAGATGCTCAGCAACCTCAAGGTGGCGCACAAGCTGGTGGTCGCCTTCGCCGTCCTGGTGGCGGCCGTGGCCGGCGCCGGTCTCCTGGCCTGGAACGGCCTGTCGTCGATCCAGCGCGTCACCGCCCTGAACGCCGAGAGCTACGCCTATCGCGCCACCGTCGAGAAGGCCTCGGCCGAACTGGTCGAGCAGCAGAACGCCGCGCGCGGCTTCGTGGCCAGCCTCGATCCGTCCTTCGTCAAGAAGTACGAGGACTTCCAGGCCAAGTACGACGAGGCGCATCAAGTCCTGACCGACGGCGCCGAGCAGGAAGACCAGAAGGCCCGCCTGGCCCAGCTGGACCAGGCCGTGAGCGTGTTCCGCGCCGAGACGCGCGCCCAGATCGCCGCCGCCCAGGATCCGGCCCAACTGGACGCCGCCCGCCTCGACATCGGCAAGAGCGGTCGCCTGACCAACGTGCGCAAGGCGTTGAAGACGATCGACGAGGCCGAGAGCGCCGAGCTGGCCGCCCGCATCAAGGCCCAGGACAAGGCCTTCACCGCCGCGACCCTGGCCCTGGCGCTCGGCGGCGCGGCCGCCGTGGCCATCGCCGTGCTGATGGGCTGGTTGCTGGCGCGCAGCATCGCCACGCCGGTCGACGCCATGACCACCGCCATGCGTCGCCTGGCCGGCGGCGACAACGCCGTGGCCGTGCCGGCCCTGGGCCGCCGCGACGAGATCGGGGCGATGGCGCAGGCCGTGTCGACCTTCAAGGACGCCGCCATCGAGAAGCTGCGCGTCGAGGGCGAAGCCGCCGAGCATCGCCGACAAGCCGAGGCCGAACGCGGCGCCAACGAGGCCGAGCGCGCCGCCGGCGCCCGCGAGCAGGCCGCAGTGGTCGCCCAGGTCGGGCAGGCCCTGGAGCATCTGGCGGCCGGCGACCTGACCGCCCGCCTCGACCAGGCCTTCCCGCCCGCCTATCGCAAGCTGCAGAGCGACTTCAACGCCGCCATGGGCCAACTTCAGGAGACCATGACGACGATCAGCGGCGCGGTCGGCGGCATCCGCGCCGGCTCCGGCGAGATCAGCCACGCGGCCGACGACCTGTCGCGCCGCACCGAACAGCAGGCCGCCAGCCTGGAGGAAACCGCCGCCGCCCTCGACGAAATCACCGCCACCGTCCGCCGCGCGGCCGAGGGCGCGGGCCACGCCCGCAAGTCGGTCGACGCCGCCCGCAAGGACGCCGAGGCCGGCGGCGAGGTGGTCGAACGCGCCGTCGCGGCGATGACGCAGATCGAGGCCTCCTCGCGCGAGATCGGCAACATCATCGGGGTGATCGACGAGATCGCCTTCCAGACCAACCTTCTGGCCCTCAACGCGGGTGTGGAAGCGGCGCGGGCGGGTGATGCTGGTAAAGGCTTCGCGGTCGTCGCCTCCGAGGTCCGGGCGCTGGCCCAGCGCTCGGCCGAGGCCGCCAAGGAGATCAAGAGCCTGATCGGGGCCTCCGGCCAGCAGGTCGACGCGGGCGTGTCCCTGGTCGGCCAGACCGGCGAGGCCCTGCGCCGCATCACCGCCGGCGTGCAGGACATCAACCGCACCGTCGCCGAGATCGCCGCCGGCGCCCAGGAGCAGGCCACGGGCCTGGCCCAGGTCAATGTCGCGGTGAACCAGATGGACCAGGCCACCCAGCAGAACGCCGCCATGGTCGAGCAGTCGACCGCCGCCAGCCACTCGCTGTCCAACGAAGCGGCCGAACTGGCGCGGCTGGTCAGCCGGTTCAAGGTCGGGGCGGGCTCCGGCGCGGTGAAGCGGGCGGCATAAAGTCCCTCTCCCTTTGGGAGAGGGATTTCCGGGGCGGGAGGATCCTGAAAACAAAAACGCCCCGCCCGGGTGACCGGGCGGGGCGCTCTCGTTTCAGCTCAGATCAGGGACGCGATCAGGCGCCCGGGGGCACCGGGAAGCCGCGGTCGCGCATCAGGGCGCCGATCTTCACGTCGCGGCCGCGGAAGGCGCGGAACTGTTCGGCCGGGTCGACCGAGTTGCCGCGCGACATGATGGTCTTGATCAGGCGCTGGCCGGTGGGCTTGTCGTAGAAGCCGCCCGGCGCCTCCTGGAAGGCCTCGGCGACATCGGCGGTCAGGGTGTCGGCCCACAGGTAGCTGTAGTAGCCGGCCGAGTAGCCGTCGCCCGAGAACACGTGACCGAACTGCGGCGTGCGGTGCCGCATGACGATCTCCTTGGGCATCTTCAGCTTGGCCAGCTCGTCGCGCTCGAAGGCGTCCGGATCGATGTCCGCGCCGCCCGCCAGGTGCAGCTTCATGTCGATCAAGGCGCTGGCCAGGTACTCGGTGGTGTCGAAGCCCTGGTTGAAGGTCGAGGCCTTCTTGATCTTGTCGACCAGTTCCTGCGGGATCGGCTTGCCGGTCTTGTAGTGGACGCAGAACTTGTTGAGCACTTCCGGCGTCGACAGCCAGTGCTCGTTCAGCTGGCTGGGGAATTCGACATAGTCGCGAGCGACATTGGTGCCCGAGACGGTCGGATAGGTGACGTCGCTGTTGAGGCCGTGGATGGCGTGGCCGAACTCGTGGAACAGCGTGTTGGCGTCGTCCCAGGAGATCAGCACCGGCTCGCCGGGCTCGCCCTTGATGAAGTTGGAGTTGTTGGAGACGATCGTCGAGATCGGCTTCTTGAAGCGCTCCTGGTTGCGGTAGGCGTTCATCCAGGCGCCCGAGCGCTTGGTCGGACGGGCGTAGGGGTCGAAGTACCACAGACCCACGTGCTTGCCGCCCCGCAGCACCTCGTAGACGGTCATGTCGGCGTCATAGACCGGCACGCCCTCGACCTTCTTGAACTCGAAGCCGTAGACCTGGCCCGCGGCCCAGAACATGCCCTCGCGCAGCTTCTCCAGCTGCATGTATGGCTTCACCTCGTTCATATCGAGGTCGTACTTCGCCTTGCGGACCTTCTCGGCGTAGAAGCGGTAGTCCCAAGGCTCGATCTTGAAGCCGCCCTTTTCCGCGTCGACGATGGCCTGCATGTCGGCCACGTCCTTGGCGACCTGCTCGATGGCCGGCGTCCAGACGGCTTCCATCAGGGCCATGGCCTTGTCGGGCGTCTTGGCCATGGCGTTCTCGAGGCGCCAGTGGGCGTGGGTCGGATAGCCCAAGAGCTTGGCGCGTTCGGCGCGCAGCTTGAGGATCTTGGCGATCAGGGCGTTGTTGTCGGTCGCCCCGCCGTTGTCGCCGCGATTGACGAAGGCCTTCCACACCTTCTCGCGGGTGGCGCGCACCGGCGAGTTGGTCAGGTAGGGGTCCACGCTCGAGCGCGTGTTGACGATGATGAACTTGCCCGGAAGCTTGCGCTGGGCGGCGGCCGAGGCGGTCGAGGCGCGGATCGAGTCCGGCAGGCCCGCGAGGTCGGCCTCGGTCAGCTCGATATAGGTGTTCTCGTCGGCCAGCAGGTTCTGGCTGAACTTCGTGAACAGGCCCGACAGCTCGGTGTTGATCGCCGCCACGCGGGCCTTGGCGTCCGGAGCCAGCTTCGCGCCCGAACGGACGAAGTTGGTGTAGTAGATCCAGACCAGACGCTGCTGCTCGGGGGTCAGCTTGGCCTTCTCGGGGCTGTTGTAGACCGCCTCGATGCGGGCGAAGAGGCCAGCGTTCTGGGTGATCTTATCGCCGATTTCCGAGAACTTGGCGTCAATCGCCGGCTCGATGGCCTGGTACTCGGGCGAGCTCATGTTCGAGCCCCAGATCCCGTAGTAGCAGGCGACGTCGGCCAGGGTGCGGCCGGTGTCTTCCAGCGCCGCGATGGTGTTGGCGAAGGTCGGCGCGGCCTTGTTGGCGACGATGGCGTCGATCTCGGCCAGGTTCCGGGCCATGGCCGTGTCGACGGCCGAGGTCAGGTCGGAGACCTTCATCTTGTCGAAGGCGGGAACGCCGCCGTACGGACCGGTCCAGGGAGCGAGCAAGGGGTTGGTCTCCGCGGCGAAGGAAAGGCCGGGCGCGGCGGCGCTCGCGGCGGCGGCCGCGGCGGTCGTGAGAAGGAAGGTGCGACGTTGCACGGAAGGCTCTCCGTTGAGTGTGGCCGGACCCTAGGCCAAGGTCGCGGCCCCGTCACATGACAGGACCGTAACCTTTTCGCGAAGGCCTCCCGGCGCATGGACGGAAACGCCGACCGGGTCTAATGCTCGCCCTATGACCATCGGCGTCTTCGACTCCGGCGTGGGCGGGCTGAGCGTCCACCGCGCCCTCGTGCAGCGTCTGCCCCAGGCGGACTTCGTCTATCTGGCCGACCAGGCCAACGCCCCGTATGGCGGCCGCCCCGGCGAGGAGATCGTCGACCTGACGCGGGCCGGCTGCGAGCGCCTGTTCGAGGCCGGCGCCAGCCTGGTGGTCCTGGCCTGCAACACCGCCAGCGCCATCGCCCTTCGCCGCCTGCAGCAGACCTGGCTGCCCGGCTATCGCAAGCAGTTGGGCCGTCCGGTCAACATCCTGGGCATCATCGTGCCGACCATCGAGGCGGCCACGGGTCTGCCCTGGGAGCACGAGGCCGAGCGCCGCGGCGACAAGGTCGAGCAGCTCGACGTGCTGGGGGTGTTCTCGACCCAGGGCACGACCAATTCCCGCGTCTACGAGATCGAGATCGACAAGCGAAAGCAGGACCTGGCGGTGTTCTCGCAACCCTGTCCGGACCTGGTGCCCATGATCGAGGCCGACGCCGGCGTCGTCGAACTGGCAAAGGCCGTCGAGGGTTACGTCCAGGCGCTGAAGACCCGCATCGGCCGCTATCCCGACCGCGCCGTGCTGGGCTGCACCCACTACGAGATCATCGCCGACATCTTCCGCGCCGCCCTGCCGGCCGGCACGCCGGTGATCCACCAGCCGCAGTCCACCGCCGACTCCCTTGAGCGCTACCTCGAACGTCACCCCGAGTACGACCCGGGAACCGGCGGCAGCCGCGTCTTCCTGACCACCGGCCAGCCCGGCCCGCAGAACGGCCTCGTCCAGAGCTTCTGGGGCGGCCCGCTGGTGTTCGAGAAGGCGTAACTTCAACGGTATCTGTTGCTTGATTACCCTCTGAGCTTGTCGTCAAATTCGACCACGGAACGACCGCAAGGGAGTTGGCGTGGCGATAAGGGAGCATCCGGATACCGGGACCGTACTGATGTGCGATTTTGGTGGCGGCTTTCGCGTACCGGAGATGGTGAAGCGGCGGCCGGTTGTGGTCATCAGCCCAAGGATCAGGGGCCGACCTGGCCTCTGCACGATCGTTCCGCTGAGCACCACTGCACCGGCGCCCGCCATGGACTATCACTGCCAGATCGACCTCGACCCGCCCCTGCCTGAAAAATGGATCAGCTCGGGCCTTTGGGTGAAGGGAGACATGATTTGTTCTGTCTCACTCGATCGCCTGGACTTCATTCGAACCGGTCGTCATGAAGACGGACGCAGAAAGTACTATTTTCACAAACTGTCCAGACAAACGATTTCAGGAATTAGAGGCTGCGTCCTGGCCGGTCTAGGCCTGTCTCACTTGACAAAGCACCTCTAGAATTCTACATATGTTCTCGTTAGCGGCCCTGGTCTGACCATCCGCGTCTAAGACCCTTTTCGGAGGGCCGTCGTGGAGCGTGGCGATATCAAGCCATTTCACGACGTAGATTCAGCCCCGCCTCGTGCGGGGTTTTTTCTTGTCTCCTCTGCCACAGCGGCGCTTCATCGCGAAACTTCGGCCTCGGAGACGCGCCATGAAGTCCGCCGCCCCTGTTCTCGCTCTCGCCCTCCTGTTCGCCGGCGCCGCCCGCGCCGAAGTGGTCGACGCCCAGCCGAACGGCTTTGCGACCAAGCGCTCGGTGGTGATCGCCAAGCCGGCCTCCGAGGTCTGGGCGGCGCTTGTGCAGCCCGCCAAGTGGTGGAGCAGCGATCACACCTGGTCGGGATCGGCCGCCAACCTGTCGCTGGGCGCGGCCTCGGGGGCCTGCTTCTGCGAGAAGATGCCGAACGGCGGCTCGGTGCTGCACATGACCACGGTCAACGCCCAGCCCGGCAAGCAGCTGACCCTGTTCGGCGGCTTGGGACCGCTTCAGCTGTCGGGCGCTTCCGGCCACATGATCTGGGCCCTGGCCGAGAAGGACGGCAAGACCACCCTGACCTGGAGCTACGACGCCGGCGGCTACATGCGCGGCGGCCTCGACAAGATCGCCCCGATCGTCGACCAGGTGCTGGGCCAGCAGCAGGACCGCCTGAAGGCCTATCTGGAGACCGGCAAGGCCGGGTAGGACCGCTCGGGCCTCAGTGCAGCCCGCGCAGCAGATCGATGCGGCGCATCGCCTTGCCGGGAAGCTGCGACATGCGGCCCAGCGGCAGGGCCTCGGCGACCTGGCGCACGCCCCAGGCGGCCGAGCGCACGAAGGTGGCGGGCGAGGGCGCGCCGTAGAAGCCGAACACAACGGTCTGGCGGGCGTTGGAGAGCTCGCGCTTGAAGCGGTAGTCCCCGGTGCCCAGGTCCAGCCGGTGGTAGGACCCGGCCTTCATGCCCTTCAGGATGTCCTGGAACAGCAGCAGGCCGGGCGAATAGCGATCGAACTTGGCGTTGTGGGCGATCAGCCAGCCATGGATCGTGTGCTTGCCGCGCAGGTGCAGGTGCACCGCCGCCAGTTCGTCGCCCAGGTGCAGGGTGTAGAGACCGCCGCCGAAATCGCCGTCGCGGCGCTCGAACAGGTCGGTGACCAGCCGGGTGACCCAGTCGGTCTTGAAGAGGTCGGTCTGGCCGGTGGCCAGCAGCTGCTCGCGCTTCCACTCGATCAGCTGGTCGAAATCGGCGCGGCTGTCCGACATCGGGGCGTAGCGGCAGGGCCCGACCTCGCGCTCGGCCTTGCGGCGCTTCTTGTCGATGTCCTTGAGCACGCCCACGCCGGCGGTCTTGCGCTCGGCGGCGTAGGCCTCGTAGCCCGCCGAGACGTCGACGATCCACGAGTCCGCCTGGCCGCGACCGTGCCGGGCCAGGGTCTCGTCGTCGGCCAGCATGTGGCAGAAGTCCAGGCGCTGGGCCTTCAGGGCCGCCAGAAGCTGACGCGGATCGACGGCCACGTCGGGCGCCGAAACCAGGGCCTGGTAGTCGCACATCGGCGCGCCGGCCGGCATGGCCACGCCCGCCTTGATCCGCGCCGGAAGGAAGGCCAGGGCCTGGCCCGCCTCGCCACGAATGATGGCCACCTTCACGCGCTCGCCCTTGTCGCCCTGGGCGGCGGCGACCGCCTTGGCCCATTCGGGCGACAGGAACGGAGAATCCAGGCGCGGCTGCAGCGTCTGCAGGGCGGTCCAGCAGGCGCTGTCCTCCGGCGTAAGCTGCAGGGCCTCGACAACGTCGATCTTCACGGGCGCCCCCCGAGCGCTGACCACGGACCTCCAGAAAGGCCGAGCGTGATCATGGCGCCCAGAGATTGCAGTCCGGTTTACGGACCTTGCGTGATCAGTCCATCAGTTTGCGGGTCAGATACGTATATTCGAGCGACACCCGGCGGGCGGTCTCGGCGAGGTTGGCGCTGGCGGCATGACCGCCGTCGACGTTCTCGTAGTAGAGCACTGGGTAGCCCAGAGCCTCGAGCCTGGCCGCCGCCTTGCGGGCGTGGGCAGGGTGGACCCGGTCGTCCTTGGTCGAGGTCTCGATGAACACCTCGGGATACTTCTGGCCGGCCTTGAGGTTCTGGTAGGGCGAGTACTTCTCGATCACCGCCAGGTCGGACGGGATCTGCGGATCGCCGTACTCGCCCATCCACGACGAGCCCGCGCCGATCTGGCTGTAGCGGACCATGTCGAACAGCGGCACCTGGATGACGATGGCGTTGTAGAGCTCCGGACGCTGGGTCAGGGCCACGCCCATCAAGAGGCCGCCGTTCGACCCGCCCATGATCCCCAGCCGCCGGGGCGAGGTGATCTTGCGGGCGATCAGGTCCTCTGACACCGCGAAGAAGTCGTCGTAGACCCGCTGGCGGTTGGCCTTCAGGCCCTGCTCGTGCCAGCTGGGACCGAACTCGCCGCCGCCGCGGATGTTGGCCACCACATAGGCGCCGCCGCGCTCCAGCCACAGCTTGCCCATGGTCGGCGAGTAGCCCGGCGTCATCGACGCCTGGAAGCCGCCGTAGGCATAGAGCAGGGTCGGGGTCGAGCCGTCGTACTTAGTGTTCTTCGGACGGACCAGGAAGTACGGGATCTTGGTCCCGTCCTTCGAGGTGGCCTCGAACTGCTCGACCACATGGGTCGAGGCGTCGAACTTGGCCGGGGCGGCCTTGACCTGGTCGAGCTTGCCGTTGGCCGCGTCGGCCAGCCAGTAGGTCGTGGGGGTGAGGTACCCGGTCACGCTGACGAAGATGCGGTCGTCCTTGTCCGACGCCGAACCCAGGCTGACCGTGGAACTGGCCGGCAGGTCCAGCTTCGTCCGGGTCCAGGCGCCGCCCTTGAAGTCGTACGCATAGGCCGCGCCCTTGACGTTCTCGAACAGGGCCACGACCAGGCGGTCGCGGGTGGCGTTGACGCCCTGCACCGACTCCCGGGCCGTCGGCCGCAGGATCAGGGCGGCTTTCGCCTTGGCCGGATCGGCCTTCAGGGCGGCGAGGTCGAAGGCGGCCAGGTCGCCGGTCTTCAGGCCCTGCTGCGCCCAGTCCTGCTCGACGCTGAACACCAGCTGGCCCTTGATCAGCGCCTGGATCGACGATTTCAGCGGGAAGGGCAGCTTCACCGTCGTCTCGCCGACCACCAGGTGGGTCTCGGCGTTGAAGGTGTCGAGCGGGCGCAGCACGAACACCGCCCGCACCACGCCGTCGTGGTCGCGCAGGGCGTAAGGGCTGACGCCATAGCCGCCGTCGTCCTTGGCGCCGCGGTAGACTTCCTTGGCGGCCGACAGGGGCTGACCGCGTTTGACCAGCTTGACCACGTAGGGATAGCCGGACGTCGTCACCTCGTCCGGGGTCCAGTCTGTGGCGACGATCAGGGTGTCCTTGTCGATCCAGTCGAACCGGTGCTTGCCCTCGGGCAGCTCGAAACCGCCGGCGACGAAGCTCTTGGTCTTGATGTCGTACTCGCGCACGACCACGGCGTCCTTGCCGCCGTTCGACAGCGAGACCAGGCAATACCGGCTCTCCGGGGCCAGGCAGTCGGCGCCCTTCCAGACCCAGTTCTTGCCCTCGGCCTTGGCCAGGGCGTCGAGGTCGAGGATCGTCGACCAGGCCGGCTGCGCCGTGCGGTAGCTGGCCAGGGTGGTGGTGCGCCAGACGCCGCGCACATGGTCGGCGTCCTGCCAGTAGTTCCGCAGGTCGTCCTCGGCGACGAACGACACGCCGGGGATCCGGTCCTTGGCGTTGACGATGGTCAGGGCCGCGTCGTGCAGGCCGGCGTAGCGCGCATCGCCCTGCAGCACGGGCAGGGTGCGGTCGTTCTGGGCCTTCGCCCAGTCGAGCGCGCGCTGGCCCTCGATCTCCTCCATCCAGATGTAGGGATCGTCCTTGCCAAGCTCGGCCAGCGGGGTGCGGACGGCGGCGGTGGGCGCGGTGTCGGGAGCGGCGTGGGCGGAAACGGTCATGAGGCTCGTGGCGGCGAGTAGGGCCAGGGTCAGGTTACGCATCTAGTGATCCATCAGCTGGCGCGACAGGTAGGTGTAGTGCAGCGCCCAGCGCTTGGCGTTGGCAGCCGGGTCCGCCCCGTTGGCGTGACCGCCGTCGGTGTTCTCGTAGTACATGTAGGGCTGCCCCAGATCGGCCAGGCGGGCCGAGAACTTGCGGGCGTGACCCGGGTGCACCCGGTCGTCCTTGGTCGAGGTGGTGATGTAGGCCAGCGGGTACTTCACTCCGGCCCTCAGCTTCTGGTACGGGCTGTACGTCGAGATCCAGGCCCGCTCTTCCGGCTTGTCCGGATCGCCATACTCGCCGATCCACGAGGCCCCGGCCGGCAGCTTGGTGTAGCGGATCATGTCCAGCAGCGGGCTTTCCACCACCACGGCGTTCCACAGGTCGGGCCGCTGGGTCAAAGCAACGCCCATCAGGAGGCCGCCGTTCGACCGGCCATACGCGCCCAGGTGACGCGGGCTGGTGACCTTGGTCGAGATCAGGTTCTCGGCCACGGCGAAGTAGTCGTCATAGGCCCGCTGGCGGTTGGCCTTCAGCGCCGCCTCGTGCCAGGCCGGACCGAACTCGCCGCCGCCGCGGATGTTGGCCACCGCGTAGGAACCGCCACGCTCGAGCCACAGCTTGCCGATCAGCGGGTCGTAGACCGGCAGCTTCGACAGCTGGAAGCCGCCGTAGGCGTGAAGCAGGGTCGGGGCCGAGCCGTCGAGCTTGGCGCCCTTCTGGCTGACCAGGAAGTAGGGGATCTTGGTCCCGTCCTTGGAAACGGCTTCCTTCTGCTCGACCTTGAGCCTGGAGGCGTCGAAGCGGGCCGGCAGGGTCTTGACCGTTTCGGTGTCGGTCTTGGTGGCGTCGGCCAGCTTCAGCTGCGTCGGGGTGACGAAGCCCTCGACCGTATAGAATACCTGGTCGCCGCTGTCGGCGGTGGCGACGATCGAGACGGCGGCGTTGTCCAGGCCCGGCAGGCCCTGGCCGCGCCAGCCGAACTCGCCGTGGTCGCTGAAGCTGCGGATGCCGCCTTTGACGTTGTCGTAGATCACCGCCACCACGCGGTTGTCGGTCACCGCCACCTGGTCGATCGACTGGCGCGCGCCGGGCGCGAAGATCGTGCAGGGGTCGCAGTCGTTGCTGATGGCGATGTCGCCGGCCGGCCTAGGCGGCTTGGGCAGCAGGGCCTTGGGGCTGACCGAGATCAGGGCGCCGGCCGGGAAATTGCGGCCCAGCGACGGCATCGGCTCGTAGTTCCAGGGCTCCTCGACCGTCAGGATCAGGTCACCGCCGACCATGCCGCGGATCGACGAGCGCTCGGGGATCGGCAGCTGCGTCGCCTTGCCCGCGTCGTCGAGCAGGAAGGTCTTGGTGTGGAAGAAGTCGGTGGCGCGCTCGATCAGCACCACGCGATTGCCCTTGGCGTCGCGCAGCACGTGCGGGCGGGCGCTGACATCGGCCTTCTCGCCGCGGAACACCTCTACGGCCTGGTCCAGCGACTGGCCGCGCTTGAGCGTCTTGACCACCATGCCGTAGCCGCTGTCGGTGGTCGTGCCCGCGCCCCAGTCGCGGGTCAGGATCAGGGTGTCGGCGTCCAGCCAGTCGATGGTCTGCTTGCTCTCGGGCAGGAAGAAGCCGTCCTTGACGAAGCTCTTCGTCGCCAGGTCGAACTCGCGCACCTCGACGGCGTCCTTGCCGCCGTTCGACAGGTTCACCAGGCACCGGTCATGGGTCTTGGGACGGCAGTCGGCGCCCTTCCAGATCCAGTTCTTGCCCTCGGCCTTGGCCAGGGCGTCCAGGTCGATGACCGTCTCCCACTTGGGGTCGGCCGAGCGGTAGCTCTCCAGGCTGGTGCGCCGCCAGACGCCCCGCACGTGGTCGGCGTCCTGCCAGAAATTGAACACGCTGGAGCCGACGAAGGTCGGCGTGGCGATGCGGTCCTTGGCCGCCAGCACCTTCAGCGCCGCATCGTGCAGGCCCTGGTAGCGCTTGTCGCCCGTCAGCACGGGCAGGGTCTTGGCGTTCTCGGCCTTGACCCAGTCCAGCGACGACGGCGTCTCGACGCCTTCCAGCGCCAGGTGGGGGTCGGCGGGCTCCTGGGCGCGGGCGGGGCCGGCGGCGAGGAGGGCGAGGGCCAGGGCGGCGGGCGAAACGGAGCGGAGCGTCAGCATGGCGGGGGACGTTAATGCCATTCCCGCCGCTGGCTAGGCCATTTTTGACCCTCGCCAGGGCGGATCGTTCTCTTCTCCGTAAAACTCCCGCGAAAGCGGGGGCCCAGGTGTTTTATCGTCGAGCGCCACGCGTTTCAGAAACAGCCTGGGTCCCCGCATTCGCGGGGATTTTACGGGATCAAATGGCCTCAGGCCCCGTCATCTGGGATGCACAGCAGCTTGCCGCAGGCCTTGCAGTGCACCGCGTCGGGGTCGTGCTTGCGCAGGCCGCAGTCGGGGCAGGGGAAGGTCACCTTGTGCGGCCTCAGGATCGACTGGATCAGGCCGATGAACAGCGACACCCCGCCGATCATCACCGCCATCGACAGCAGCTTGCCCCACACCCCCGGAAGGGTGACGTCGCCATACCCCGTGGTCGTCAGGCTGGTGACGGTGAAATAGAGGGCGTCCACATAGCCGGCGATGCCCTCGTGGCGGCCCGCGAAGCTGGAATAGACGAAGCCCGTGACCACGAAGACGAAGGTCAGCAGCGACGAGGCCGCGCGGGTGATGTCCTCGATGCGGGTGTCGTCGTAGCGCCGGGCCACCGTGCGCCAGAAGAACTCGCTGTGCACCAGCGTCCACAGCCGCAGCACCCGAAGGAAGCCGAAGTTGTAGAGCCAGGCGGGGAACATCAGCGTAGCCAGCACGAAGAGGTCGATCCAGGTGATCGGCTTCTTCAGCCAGCTCTTCATGTCGCCGTGGGCGATGGCCCGGGCCACGAGGTCGACGGCCAGGAACGTCGCGACCCCATAGTCGAGCAGGTAGAAGGTCACCCCGTGATGCTGCATCAGCGGCGCGGCCACGAAGAAGCCGATAATCAGCAGATCGATCAGGATCACCGCATAGCGGAACCGCACCGCCACGGGCGAGGCGCCGTGGTAGAGGGCCCGCAGACGGGCGCGCAGGCGCAGTTCCTCAGCCATTGTCGGCGACCAGTCGCAGCGGCGCGCGCTTGGCTTCCACCGGCGCGGGCGGAGCGCCGCCGACCAGGGTCAGGGCCGTCTCGTAGCCGCCGCCGAAGTCGACGCGGGTCATGGTGTCGAGCTGGCGCGCGGTCGGCTCACGTTCCCAGACGGCGCCGGGATCGATGTCCTGCATCCACGCCACCCCGCCCTCGACGCTGACGATCGCGCCGATGTAGCAGACGCCCGGCTTGGCGGCCTCGGCATGGACCGTGACCACCGGGAACAGGCGGCCGGCGGTCGCCAGGATGTCGCCGATGCTGTTCAGCGCCACCGCCGGCGTTTCGGGAAAGGCCTCGCCGCGCTTTTCGAGCGCCGCCTCGACGAACTCGGGGTAGGGCGCGGGCTCCAGGTTCTTGACGTCGGCCAGGCGATAGCAGCCGAAGCCGTTGTAGTGGATGTGGTCGTTGACCTCGCAGAGCATCAGGAAGGCGGGTCCGACTCCGACCACATAGCCCCTGACCCAACCGTCCTCGAAACGCCGGTGGAAGCGCACCAGCCGGCGCTCCTGCATGGCGGTCGTCAGTCGTTCGCGAATATCCGTAGCCGTCATCTCACTGCGTCGTCCCGCTGCGGTGCATTCTGCGTCACTTTCGACTATATAGCCCGGCCATGAGCCGCACCTTCCTGAAGATGAACGGGCTCGGCAACGACTTCGTCGTCATCGAGACCCTCACCCAGCCGTTCGAACCCTCCGCCGAGGAGATCCGCGCGATCGCCAAACGCGGCCAGGGCGGGATCGGCTGCGACCAGGTGGTGGCCATCGATCCGCCCAAGGCGGAAGGCGCCTCGGCCTTCGTGCGCTTCTGGAACGCCGACGGCGAGCCGGCCGGCGCCTGCGGCAACGGCACCCGCTGCGTGGCCTGGCTGCTGATGCAGTCGGGCGGCAAGGACGCGGTGACCTTCGACACCAGCGCCGGGCGCCTGTCGGGCGTGATGGCCGGCGACAAGCGCGTCACGGTCGACATGGGCCAGCCGCGCCTGTCGTGGGAGCAGATCCCGCTAGCCGAAGAAATGGACACCGCCCGCGTCGAGCTGCAGGTCGGCCCGATCGACGCGCCGTGGGTGCACACCCCGGTCTGCGTCTCGATGGGCAATCCGCACGTGGTGTTCTTCGTCGACGCCCCGGTGAGCGACGAGTTCGCGCAGAAGACCGGCAGCCTGGTCGAACATCACCCGCTGTTCCCCGAAGGCGTCAATGTCGGCTTCGCCCATGTCGTCTCGCGCGACCACATCAAGCTGAAGGTCTGGGAACGGGGCGCAGGCCTCACCGCCGCCTGCGGCACCGGCGCCTGCGCCGCCCAGGTCGCCGCCGTGCGCCGCGGCCTGACCGACCGCACCGCCACCGTCGAGTTCGAGAGCGGCCCGCTGGTCATCGAATGGCGCGAGGCCGACGGCCACGTGATCATGACCGGCCCGGTCGCCCTGGAATTCACCGGCAAGCTGCCCGAGACCGTCAGCGCATGAGCGAGCTGCACCCCGCCCTCGCCCCCGGCAAGACCGCCGTCGTCACCGGCGCGGCCGACGGCATCGGCCTGGCCGCCGCCAAGGCCTTCGTCGAGCTGGGCCTCAACGTGGTCATGGCCGACGTCACCGGTCGCAAGCTGAAACAAGAGGCCGAGGCCATCGGCGCCCTGGCCGTGCCCACCGACGTGGCCGACCGCGCCGCCGTCGAGGCCCTGCGCGATGTCGCCGTCGAGCGCTTCGGCGCCGTCGACGTGCTGATGAACAACGCCGGCGTGGGCGGCGGCGGCGACGCCTTCTCGGGCGACGACGCCTGGAAGCGGATCCTCGACGTCAACCTGTGGGGCGTGATCAACGGCGTCCAGGTGTTCGGCGAAGAGATGGCCGAGAGCGGCCGTCCGGGCCTGATCATCAACACCGGCTCCAAGCAGGGCATCACCCAGCCGCCGGGCGACACGGCCTACAACGTCTCCAAGTCGGCGGTGAAGGCGCTCACCGAGGGTCTCGCCCACACCCTGCGCGAGATCGTCGACTGCCAGGTCAGCGCCCACCTGCTGATCCCCGGCTATACCTTCACCGGCATGACCAAGCGCGGCCCGGGCGGCAAGCCCGACGCGGCCTGGACGCCCGAGCAGGTCGTCCACTTCATGCTGGCCCGCATCGCCGCCGGCGACTTCTACATCCTGTGCCCGGACAACGACGTGCCGCGCGCCCTGGACGAAAAGCGCATGGCCTGGGCCATGGGCGACGTCATCGAGAACCGCCCGGCCCTGTCGCGCTGGCACGACGACTGGAAGGACGCCTTCGCGGCGTTCGTCGCGTCATGACCGTCTACACCGTCATCAAGGCCACCCCCGCCCCCAAGCCTGAAGTCGGCGAGGAGGGCGGTCCGGCCGTGACCATGCCCGGCGCCAACGGCGTGGACGTCGTCACCTTCGGCTGCCGCCTGAACGCCTACGAGAGCGAGGCCATGCGCGCCCGCGCCGCCGCGGATGGTCTTTCGGACGCCGTGGTGTTCAACACCTGCGCGGTGACCAACGAAGCCGTGCGTCAGGCCCGCCAGGCGATCCGCAAGGCCCGCCGCGAGCGTCCGGGCGCGCGGATCATCGTCACCGGCTGCGCCGCCCAGATCGACCCGGCCGCCTTCGCCGCCATGCCGGAAGTCGACCTGGTGCTCGGCAACGCCGAGAAGGCCGCCCCCGGCGCGCTGGTCGAGACCACGGCCCGCGTGCGGGTCAACGACATCATGTCGGTCAAGGAGACCGCCGGTCACCTGATCGACGGCCTGAAGGACCGCGCCCGCGCCTATGTCGAGGTGCAGAACGGCTGCGATCACCGCTGCACCTTCTGCATCATCCCCTATGGCCGCGGGAACTCGCGCTCGGCCCCGGCCGGCGAGGTCGTGGAGCAGGTTCGCAAGCTGGCCGCCGAAGGCTATCGCGAGGTCGTGCTGACCGGCGTCGACGTGACGTCGTGGGGCGCCGACCTGCCGGGCGAGCCGACGCTGGGCCAGCTGGTGGGTCGCATCCTGCGCATGGTCCCCGACCTGCCGCGCCTTCGCCTGTCGTCGATCGACGCCGCCGAGATCGATCCGGACCTCCTGAAGCTCTTCGCCGAAGAGCCGCGCCTGATGCCCTACCTGCACCTCAGCCTGCAGGCCGGCGACGATATGATCCTCAAGCGCATGAAGCGCCGGCACAATCGCACCGACGCCCTGAACCTGGTGGCCAGCGTGCGCGCCGTGCGCCCGGACGTGGCCTTCGGCGCCGACCTGATCGCCGGCTTCCCTACCGAGAGCGAGGAGGCCTTCGAGAACACCGTCCGCCTCGTCGAGGAAGCGGGCCTGGCCTTCCTGCACGTCTTCCCCTACAGCGCCCGCCCCGGCACGCCGGCCGCGCGGATGCCGCCGGTGAAGGGGCCGGTCATCAAGGATCGCGCCAAGCGCCTGCGCGAAGCCGGCCAGCGCGGCCTGGAACGCCATCTGGCCGCCCAGGTCGGCCGCGTGCTGCCGGGCCTGGTCGAGCGCGAGGGCCTGGCCCGCGCCGAAGACTTCACCGAGATCGCCTTCACCGGCGAAGCGCCGGCCGGCGAGATCGTGGCCTTCCGCGTCACCGGCCACGACGGAGCCCGCGTGATCGCCGAGCTGGCCGCTTGAGGCGCCTGCTCGCGGCCGTCCTCGCCGCCCTGCTCGCCGTCCCGGCGACGGCGCTGGCGCAGGATGCGCCGGTCACCTTCAGCGTCATGACCTACAACGTCGCCGGCCTGCCCTGGCCGGTGAAGAAGGGTCGCGGCGAGGCGCTGAAGAAGATCGGCGACGAGCTGGCCAGGATGCGCGCGGCCGGGACCGAGCCCGACGTCGTCCTGATCCAGGAAGGCTTCCGCAAGGAGATCGGCGAGCTGATCGACCGCTCCGGCTATCCCTATGTGGCGCGCGGCCCCAAGCGCAAGCAGCGCGACGCCAGCCTGTGGGCCAGGGGCGAGAAGCCCGACTACCGCCGCGTGGCCTACCGCTGGAAGGGCGAGGGCCTGGGCAAGTGGGGCTCCAGCGGCCTGTGGGTGCTCAGCAATCACCCGATCGAGGACGTGAAGTCGCACGCCTATCATTACTGCGCGGGCCTGGACTGCCTGGCCAACAAGGGCGTGATGCTGGTCAGCCTGAACGTGCCGGGCCTGCCGACGCCGGTCGAGGTGGCCGACACCCACCTCAATTCCAAAGGCGCCTCGCGCGTGCCCCGGTCGCGCAACCGCATGGCCCACCACCTGCAGGCCGACGAGTTCAAGCGCTTCATGACCGCCGACCGCACGCCCGGCGCGCCGCTGATCGTCGGCGGCGACTTCAACGTCATGCACGCGCCCGACCGCTTCGACTACGTGATGGCCGACTATCCGTTCGAGGTGGTCAGCCGCTGGTGCCACAACCTGCCGGGCGCGTGCGAGACCCAGATCTCCTACGACGGCGACGCGCCCTGGCTCGACACCCAGGACCTGATCGGCTTCCTCGACGGCGACAAGGTCGACGTCACGCCGACCCGCGTGGAGGCCACCTTCGACGGCGCCCACGAGCCGGTGCTGTCGGACCACGACGGCTATCGCGTGACCTTCCAGCTGACGCCCAAGACCTAGCGGCGGCCGCCCCGGCCATTGCCGCCCTCGACCCCGCCGCGCGCGCGCAGCAGGTCGCCCACCGACGCGCCGTCGATGGTGCAGCGGGCCACCACCCGGTCGTAGGAATGCTTGATCGCCCGGCATTGCAGGTACTGCCGCCAGACCACGTCCTCAAGCATGGTCTTGGCCGCCCGGCCGCCGGGCGAGTTCAGTTCCGGCGCATAGAAGTCCGACACCCGCACCTCGATCCAGGTCGACGGGTCGCTGCTGCGGCCCACGCACAGGCTGTCGCCGTCGCCGACATAGCGAACCGGCCCATCGAAGCGGGCGCCGGGCGCGGGCAGGGCGCCCTCGCACGGATCGGCCAGCGCCACGGCCGGCGCCGCCAGGAGCGCCGTCGCCAGAACCAGTCCCCAACCCCTCATCGATGCCTCCGCCTTGCGCGAGAGGAATCGGTACGCCCTATCGAAGCGGTTGTATTTTCTCACGATTTACTAACTTGAACGCATTACTGCGTCCGTTGGACACCGCGTCGGGCCTTGCTGTCACGCGGGATCTGACCTCAGGTGCCGCCTCGGCTGTGGAGGGGATCATGGGCTTGAGCGGCGGCTGCCAGTGCGGCGCGGTGCGGTTCCGGGTGGACGGCCAGCCTGGCCGGGCCTCCATCTGCCATTGCCGGATGTGCCAGAAGGCGTTCGGCGGCCCGTTCGGGGCGCTGGTCACCGTGAACCTGGCCGACCTGACCTGGACCCGGGGCGAGCGCGCGACCTTCCAGAGCTCGGAAACGATCCGCCGCGGCTTCTGCGCCGCCTGCGGTACGCCGCTGACCTACGAATGGAGCCAGGAGAAGATCGACCTGGCCGTCTTCGCCTTCGACGATCCGTCGCCCGTGGAGCCCGTGGTCCAGCTGGCGACCGACAGCCGGCCGGCATGGATGGAGCATCTGGCCGACATGCCCGTGCGCCCGCCGATGGGCGGATCGGCCAGTCCGGTGGTGTCGAGGCAGCATCCGGACTTCGATACGTGAACACCAACTCCTCCCCCGTGCAACGGGGGAGGGGGACCGCAATGCGGTGGAGGGGGTGAGACTGGGCTCCGTGCCGGCCGTCGCCCCCTCCGTCACGTCGCCGGTGGCGCCGCGCCACCTCCCCCGCTTCGCGAGGGAGGTGCTAGGACTTCTCTTCCCCGCCCATGAATCCCGGCAGGCTCCAGCCGAACTTGATCGCGCAGGCCCGCAGGCCGAAGGCGGCGGCGAAGCCGGCGATGCCGGCCGGCCAGAACGGCACGCGCCACCATTGCAGGATCGCGAACACGGCCGCGCCCAGCAGGGCGGCGGTGATGTAGATCTCGCGGCGCAGCAGCAGGTTGGGCTCCTCGGCCAGCACGTCGCGCACCACCCCGCCGAAGGCCGTCGTCAGCACGCCCATGATCACCGAGGTGAAGGGGTGCACGCCCAGGCTCAGGGCCTTGGCAGTGCCGACCACGGCGTAGGCGGCCATGCCCAGGGCGTCGAGCCACAGCAGGGCCCGGAACCGCCAGCCGCGCTGGCCCAGCAGCCAGATCACCAGGGCGGCGGCCAGGCAGGCCAGGATGTAGCCGGGCCGCTGGATCCAGAACACCGGCGCGCCGATCAACAGGTCGCGCAGCGTGCCGCCGCCGACGCCGGTGATCGCCGCGAAGAAACCGAAGGTGATGATGTCGTGCTTGCGCCGCGCGGCCGCCAGCGCGCCGGTCGCGCCGAACACGGCGGCGGCGGCGTAGTCGAGCCAGAAAAGAGCGGCGGCCAACGGATCCATGTTCTCTAAACGCCATGGTCGGAGCCCAAGCGCAACCGTTCCACCGCCGCCGCGCTAACCTCGAATCGTGAATCTCTTCTTCACTTTTCCCGCCGGGTCGCTACAGGAGCGCGGATGAGCGAAAAGCCCTCGCAGAAACAAGGCTGGTTCCAGCGTCTCACGGCCGGCCTCACCCGGTCGTCCCAGGCGATGACCGAGCAGGTGACCGGCGCCTTCACCAAGAAGCCGCTGGACCAGGAACAGCTCGACGCGCTGGAGGAGATGCTGATCGAGGCCGACCTCGGCCCGCAGATCGCCGCCCGCATCACCGACGCCTTCGGCAAGGCCCGCTTCGGCAAGGCCTCGAGCGACCGCGAGGTCAAGGAGGCCCTGGCCGAGCTGATCACCGCCGAGCTGGCCGACCGCGAAGGCCGCTTCGACCCGCTGGACGGTCCGCGCCCCTATGTCGTGCTGTTCATCGGCGTCAACGGCTCGGGCAAGACCACGACCCTGGGCAAGATCGCCGCCGACCTGACCGAGAAGGGCGCCCGCGTCCTGATCGCCGCCGGCGACACCTTCCGCGCCGCCGCCGTCGAGCAGCTGAAGGTGTGGGCCGACCGGGCCGGCGCCGACTTCATGTCCAAGCCCACCGGCAGCGACGCCGCCGCCCTGGCCTTCGAGGCCGTCGAGCGCGCCAAGGCCGAAGCCTACGACGTCGTGCTGATCGACACCGCCGGCCGCCTGCAGAACAAGCAGGGCCTGATGGACGAGCTGCTCAAGGTCATCCGCGTGGTCAAGAAGGTCGATCCCGACTACCCGCACGAGACCCTGCTGGTGCTCGACGCCACGGTCGGCCGCAACGCCCTGGCCCAGGAAAAGGTGTTCGGCAACAGCGTCGGCGTTTCCGGCATCGTCATGACCAAGCTGGACGGCACCGCCCGCGGCGGCGTGCTGATCCCCGTCGCCCGCGCCTCCGACAGCCCGATCAAGCTGATCGGCGTCGGCGAGGGGATCGACGACCTGCAGCCGTTCGACGCCCGCGCCTTCTCGCGCTCGCTGGTCGGCCTGGAGGACTGAGCGCGTGACCGATCCCAAGTCCGAAGCCAAGAAGAAGAGCGCTTGGGTGCGCACCGCCGTCGACTACGGCGCGCCGATCGCTTTCGCCGTCACCTATTTCGTCACCAAGAACTTCCAGACCGCCACCTGGGTGCTGGTCGCCGCCTCGGCCCTGGCCCTGGTGGTCGGCTACGCCGTCGAGCGGCGCGTGGCGCTTCTGCCGCTGTTCTCGGGCGTGATGGCCCTGGTGTTCGGGGTGCTGGGCCTGGTTTTCCACAGCGACGTGTTCGTCAAGATCAAGGTCACGGTCGTCAACGGCGCCCTGGCCGCCTTCATGATCGGCGGCGTCTTCCTGGGTCGCGCGCCCTTGAAGGCGCTGATGGGCGAGGCGCTGCACATGTCCGACGCCGCCTGGCGGACCCTGACCCTGCGCTACGGCGGCTATTTCGCGCTGGCGGCGATCGCCAACGAGGTGGTGCGCCTGACCCAGGACACGCCGACCTGGGTGAAGTTCCGCATCGCCCTGCTGCCGCTGGCCATCGTCTTCTCGCTGACCCAAACGCCCTTCATCATGAAGCACATGGCCAAGCCGGACGACCAGAAGACTCCCGAGCCGCCCGACGCCGGGTTCTGATCCGCCGACCACGGACCATCTGTCGTCAAACCGACGCGTTGACGTGCTAGCTGGACGTCCGTCAGCGGAAATGGGGCGGACGACATGGCCAAGCACAAGAGTGACAAGGGCGCGACGCGCGAGGTCGGAGTGCTGGACCGCTCGCCCAGCCACCTGCTGCATCGGGTGCTTCAGACCGCCCTCGACATCTATGTGGAAGAGACCGGCGCCGGCGGGATCACCCAGCGCCAGTTCGCCGTGCTGGCCGCCGTGGCCCAGCACGAAGGCGTCACCCAGACGGGCCTGGTGAAGGCCACCGGCATCGACCGATCGACCCTGGCCGACATGGTCGCCCGGATGATCGCCAAGGGACACCTGGAACGTCAGCGTTCGGAGCAGGACGCTCGCGCCAACTCCGTGCGCCTCACGCAGGCCGGCCGCCTGATCCTGGAAGAGAGCCTGCCGCGCGTGGCCGCCGCCGACGCCCGGATCCTGTCTCTGCTGAAGGCCGGCAAGCGTGACGGCTTCCTCGACCTTCTGGCCGAGATGGCCGCGGTCGACCTGACCGCGCCGCGTCCCGAGCCGAAGACCAAGAAGCCCAAGGCGGAAAAGGCCGACAAGCCGAAGAAGGAAAAGAAGGCCAAGAAGGACAAGGACGCCAAGAAGGCGGCCTGAGCCCGCTTCGCCGCGAAACCTCCGCTGTTTGGCCGCGTTCCCTTCAGCCCCAACCTGAACGGCTCTTCATCGCAGCGCCGGAAAACGGCCGCTCCATGGCCTTTCCCGCGACGCGCGCACAGGGCAAAGGTGGAGGTGAAGGAGTTCGCATGACGCAGACCACCATGAACCGTCGCACCCTGATCGCCGCCGGCGGCGCGGGCCTGATGGCCGCCGCCTTCGGCGCGCCGGCCCTGGCCCAGGAGCTGTCGGACGAGGACAAGGCGCTGATCGCCAAGGCGACGGCCTATATCCAGGGGCTGAGCAACGCCAAGGGCCGGTTCGTTCAGACCGATCCGCGCGGCGTGACCACCCAGGGCACCCTGTGGCTGCAACGCCCGGGCAAGGCGCGGTTCGAGTATGACGGCCCCAACGGCCTGCTGGTCGTCAGCAACGGCAACAACGTCAACATCTTCGACAGCCGGCTGAAGACCTTCGAAAGCTATCCGCTGAGCCGCACGCCGCTGGCCCTGCTGCTGGCGCGCGAGGTGCGCCTGGACCGCGGGGTGAAGATCACCAGCGTGCGCAAGCTGGCCGACGGCTTCACGATCGTCGCCCAGGACGCCAAGCGGCAGACCCTGGGTCGGCTGGAGATGAACTTCAGCAGCGCGCCCGAGCTGATCGGCTGGACCATCAGCGACGTGAAGGGCGGCCAGACCCGCGTGCGCCTGTCGGGCCTCGACAAGGTCGGCGCCATCGATCCGAAGCTGTTCGTGCTGACCGATCCGCGCCGCCGCACGGGCAAGCCGGCCACCGGCTGACATCCGTGCAAGCAAGCTGGTTTGTGACATTCTCACAACATGCAATAGATAAGCGGTTTTTCGCTTGACTAAAAGTTTCGGCGTGGCACTTTTATCACGCATGGCGATGAGCGCCCGACCCGCTCTTCGCAAACCGTGCCGGATCTATCCCCTCCCGGCGGCGGCATGAGAGACCTGACTTTCGCCCGGACGCTTCGTGTGTCCGGGCGTTTTTCTTTGTGGTCCGCGAGCGGTGCAGGTAGGGGAGCGGCATGCGCCTCCGTATCGCCACCTGGAACGTCAATTCCGTCCGCCTGCGCGCCGAACAGGCCGCCCGCTTCGTCGACGAAGCCGCGCCCGATGTCCTGTGCATGCAGGAGATCAAGTGCCAGGACGGCGAATTCCCGCGCGAGGCCTTCGAGGCCATGGGCCTGCCGCACATCAAGATCGCTGGCCAGAAGGGCTGGCACGGCGTGGCCATCGCCTCGCGCCTGCCGATCGAGGACGTTCCGACGCTGATGAACTGCCGCGAGGGCCATGCCCGCTGCGTGGCGGCGAAGGTGGCCGGCGTCGAGATCCAGAACTTCTACATCCCGGCCGGCGGCGACCTGCCCGACCGCGTCGCCAACCCGAAGTTCGACCACAAGCTCGATTTCTACGAGACCCTGACGGCGGCCCTGAAGACGCGCGATCCCAAGGCTCCGCTGATCGTTACCGGCGACCTCAACATCGCGCCGGGCGAGAACGATGTCTGGAGCCACCGCCAGATGCTGAAGGTGGTCAGCCACACCCCGGCCGAGCTCGAGGCCTTCGACGCCATGATCAAGTCGATGGACCTCCTGGACCTCCCGCGCCTCGCGACGCCGGAGCCGGAAAAGCTGTTCTCGTGGTGGAGCTACCGCGCCGCCGACTTCCGCAAGTCCAACCGCGGCCTGCGCCTGGACCACATTCTCGCCAGCCCCGGCCTGCGCGACGCGGCCATCGTCGACGGCAAGGTCTCGGCCCAGGTGCACGACACGGTGCGCGAATGGGAACGCCCCAGCGACCACGCGCCGGTCACGGCGGATCTGAAGGTCTGATAACGACCCTCTCCCGGAGGGGAGAGGGAGAGGCCCAGGCGACAGCCTGGGAGGGTGAGGGGTGACGGCGCCTGACGTCGCGCCGGCACGCCGTCTTCGGTTCCTAACCCCTCATCCGACCTGCTTCGCAGGCCACCTTCTCCCTCTGGGAGAAGGGTTACTCCGCCGCCGGCGCCAGCTCCGGCAGATCGAACTTCAGCCAGACGGCCTTGTCCTTCAGGGTCGACTTCACCCAGTCGGCGTGCACGGCACGCTCGGCCTCGGTCGAGCGGAAGGGCAGGGGACGGGGACGGGCGCCGTAGCCGCCGGCGCGGGCGGCGCTGACGGCGGTGGCCGCCACCGCATGGGTCAGTTCGAGCGCGCGCTCTTTGCCGCCCTGCAGTTCGAGATAGACCTCGGCCAGCAGGTGGGAGTCGATCAGCGCCCCGTGCTTGTCACGGCTGTCGAGGCTGATCTTGAAACGCTTACAGAGCGCGTCGAGCGAGTTGTACATGCCCGGAAAGCGCTTCTTGGCCATGGCCAGGGTGTCAACCCAGCGCTCTTCCGGCAGCGGCGGACGGCCGCATTTCTCCAGCTCGAAATTGACGAAGCTGCGGTCGAACGAGGCGTTGTGGGCCACGACGACGCTGTCGCCGACGAATTCCAGGAACTTGTCGGCGATCTCGTGGAACTTCGGCTTGCCGGTCAGGAAGGCGGCCGACAGGCCGTGCACCTTCTCGGCCTCGGCCGGCATGTCGCGCAGCGGGTCGCAATACTCGTGGAACGAGCGGCCGGTGGGCATGTAGTCCACCACCTCGATGCAGCCGATTTCGACCAGGCGGTCGCCCGTCTTCGGATCGAAGCCGGTGGTTTCGGTGTCGAGGATGATTTCCCGGGCCATGGTCTTTCAATGGGCCGGTTCGACTCCGGCATCAAGCTTGGGCGGAGGTTCTCAACAGGGTCAGGATGTCGCGCACCTGGTCGTGGGCGGCTTGCAGGCCCTTGCCCGTATCGACCACGAAGTCGGCGCGAGCGCGCTTTTCGGCGTCGGGCAGCTGGCGCGCCAGGATCGCCTCGAACTTCTCGGCCGTCATGCCCGGCCGGGCCAGCACTCGCTCGCGCTGGACCTCGGCCGACGCGCTGACCACCACCACCTTGTGGACGTTCTTCTGGCCGCCGGTCTCGAACAGCAGCGGCACGTCGAGCACGACGATGTCGTGGCCGTCCTTTTCCGCCGTCTCGAAGAAGCCGATGCGATGGGCGCCGACCAGCGGGTGGACGATGGCCTCAAGCTTCTCCAGCGCCTCGGGATCGCCGACCACCTGGGCGCTGAGCCGGGCGCGGTCGATCGCGCCGTCTATGACGACGCCCGGAAACGCCGCCTCGACCGGCGCCACCGCGGCCCCGCCCACGGAGTAGAGGGCGTGCACGGCCGCGTCGGAGTCGTAGACCGGCGCGCCCTCGGCCTCGAACATCTTGGCCGTGGTCGACTTGCCCATGCCGATGGAGCCGGTGAGGCCCAGGATGATCATTTCGCGCCTTGCCCCAGATGCGCCAAGGCGACGGCGCGGACATCGACGTCAGTCGGCGGCGCCTGGCCGAAGAAGGCTTCGAACGACGGCGCCGCCTGCAACAGCAGCATTTCCAGGCCGTCCACCGTGGGCCGGCCCACGGCCTGCGCGCGCGCCAGGAACTCGGTGCGCAGCGGCTTGTAGACCATGTCCATCACCACGCAGCCTTGCGGAGTGAGCGCCAGGTCGGCCGGCGGCCCGTCGCCGCCGCCCAGGCCCAGCGAGGTGGCGTTGATGACCAGGCCGGCGTCGGCCAGCAGGGCGGGCAGGGCGTCCTCGCCGGCCGCCGACACCTTGTCCCCAAGGGCGTCGGCGATGGCCTGGGCCTTGGCGACCGTGCGGTTGACGATCCCCACCTTGGGCGCGCCGGCCAGCAGCAGGGCCGCCGCCGCGCCGCGCGCCGCGCCCCCGGCGCCGAGGATCACCACGGGCGCCGCCGCGACGTCGAAGTCCGGCGCCTGGGCGGCGATCGCGCCCAGAAGACCCGGTCCGTCGGTGTTGTCGGCGAAGATCGTGCCGTCCTCGCGGAAACGCAGCAGATTGGCCGCGCCGGCGAGCCGGGCCAGGTCGCTGGCCTCGTCGGCGCAGGCCAGCGCTCTCTCCTTGAAGGGGATGGTGACGTTGAGGCCGCGGATCACCCCGCCCCGGAAGCCGTTCACGAAGGCCTCGAACCGATCTTCCGGCGGCCCCATCGGCACATAGGCGCCGTCGATCCCCGCGGCGGCCAGCCAGGCGTTGTGCAGCAGCGGGCTCATCGAGTGGACGATCGGCTGGCCGCAGACGCCGGCCACCAGGGCCTGGCCGGTGATCTTGAAACTCATGCCTGAAGGGCTCCGTGCAGGCGCAGGAAGTCGAGCAGGCCGGTCATCGGCAGCCCGAGGATGGTGAAGTAGTCGCCGTCTATACGGTCGAACATCTGCAGGCCTTCGCCTTCCAGCATGTAGCAGCCGACAGACGACAGGATCTGCTCGCCGTTGCGCTCCAGATAGCCGTCGAGCCAGGCTTCGCTGAACGGGCGCACCGACAGCTTGGCCGTTTCGACGATGCGCCAGATCGGCTGGCCCTCGCGGGCCACGACGACGCCGGAGTGCAGCTTGTGGACTTCTCCCCGCAGCTCCAGCAGGCGGGCGCGGGCGGCCTCGACGGTGTCGACCTTGTCGAACAGCCGGCCCTTCAGCTCCAGGGTCTGGTCCGAACCGATCACCAGACCTGGCCGCCTGTGGGAAACCTTGACCGCCTTCATCTCGGCCAAGGCGTCGGCGACGTCGCGCGGTGTCACCTCTTCGGCCAGCAGGCCAGCCTTGGCGGCTTCTTCGTCCACACCCGAGGCCACGGCCTCGAACGGCACGCCGGCGTTCTTGAGGATCGTCTGGCGCGTCCAGCTGGTGGAGGCCAGCACGATAGGAGTAGGGGAGGCGCTCATCCCAGCACCTCGACCTGGCCGCGGCCGCCCGACAGCAGGTTGATGATCGCCGCGGCGGTTTCCTCCACCGAGCGGCGGGTGACGTCGATGATCGGCCAGCCATTCTTTTCGAACAGGCGGCGGGCGGCGATGATCTCGGCGCGCACGCTGTCGGTGTCGATATAGTCGCTCTCTCTGTTCTCCTTGAGCGACAGAAGGCGGTTGCGGCGGATCTGGATCAGCCGCTCGGGCGTGGTCATCAGGCCCACGATCAGGGTGTTCTTCAGCTCGAACAGCTGCTCGGGCGGCGGCCGGCCCGGCACCAGCGGCACGTTGGCGGCCCGCACCCCGCGGTGGGCCAGATAGATGCAGGTCGGCGTCTTGGACGTGCGCGACACCCCAACGAGGATCACGTCGGCCTGGGTCAGGTCCTGGCCGCCCTGGCCGTCGTCGTGGGCGATGGCGTAGTCCAGGGCCTCGATGCGGTCGAAATAGTCGTTGTTCAGCGCGTGCTGCGCGCCCACGCGCGTGGAGATCTTGGCCCCCAGGTAGCGCGACATGGCGCTGACCACAGGATCCAGCGCGGCGATGCACGGCATGTCGAGCTTGCGGCAGCCTTCTTCCAGCGCCGAGCGCAGGTTCGGGTCGATGATGGTGTGCATGACCACCCCCGGCGCCCCGGCGATCTCCTCCAGGGCCCGGTCCAGCTGCCTTATGGAACGAACCAGCGCGTAGATGTGTTCGATCGGCAGGATATCGGTGAACCGTGCACAGACCGCGCGCGCCATGGCGTTCAGGGTCTCGCCCGTGGAGTCCGAAACCAGGTGGATATGGAAGTAGGTCGCGAACCGCGCGGTGTGGCGATCGGCCTCAGGCGACGCACTGTCCTGTGGATCATCCGTTAAGGGTTGCTTTACCACTCTGGGAGCCTTCTGGGGACAAGCGGGCGCCAAATGCGCCCCAGCGCGACGCTGCGCCGCGCCCCTGTGATAAACGGCCTCATTGACGCCGGACAATCCCCAGCTTGAACCTGCCCACCGGGACCTGTGCCCGAGCGTTCTCCCGCGCTTGTGGAAAGTCCTAACGGATGGTTAATTTCCCATTCACCATCGTCTGGGTTTCGTAAGGAATCCGATGGGTTGGAAGCTTGTCCACGAAGTTCACAAGGTATGACTCCCATGTGTACCAAGCTGGGGCATACCGAGTAGGGCCTGTTGGAGTTGTCCACCGGGGCGGACTTATCCCCGTGTTGCACTTGCCCTCCCCCTTCTTCCTCTCTCTCTAAGATTCTTATTTTTAAGAAGAATAAGAGGGTACGGGATCGCACGGACTTGAGTGGAACGGCTCGCCGGGATTTAACCGCCGGTATGACGAGCTCTCCGATCCCGAAGTTTCTCTCCGTGCTGGCCGGTGAAACCGCCGAGCGTCCCCCGGTCTGGTTCATGCGCCAAGCGGGACGGTATCTTCCCGAGTATCGCGCCGTGCGGGCGACGACCCCGGACTTCATCAGCTTCTGCCTGAACCCGGAGAAGGCGGCCGAGGTCACCCTGCAGCCGCTGCGCCGCTTTCCGTATGACGCGGCGATCGTCTTCGCCGACATCCTGCTGATCCCCGGCGCGCTGGGCCAGAAGGTCTGGTTCGAGGCCGGCGAAGGTCCCAAGCTCGGCGAGCTGCCCGATCTCGACGCCATGGCCGACAAGACCCAGCAGGCCGGCGAGGCCCTGAAGGCGGTCGGCGAGACGCTGTCACGGGTTCGGGCCGACATCGATCCTTCGAAGGCGCTGATCGGCTTCGCCGGCGCGCCGTGGACGGTGGCGACCTACATGATCGAAGGCGGCTCCAGCGATCGCTCGGGCGCGCGCACCTTCGCCTACCAGCACGCCGACAAGCTGGACCGATTGATCCAGATCCTGGTCGACGCCACGGTCGATTATCTGGCCATGCAGGCCGCTTCCGGCGCCCAGGCGCTGAAGCTGTTCGAGAGCTGGGCCGAAGGCCTCTCCGAGCCGCTTTTCGAGCGCCTGGTGACCAAGCCCCATATCGCCATCGTCGAGGGCCTTCGGGCGCGCGGCGTGACCGTGCCCCTCATCGGCTTCCCCCGGGGGGCCGGAACGCTCGTCGAAGCCTACGCGCAGGCCGTGCCGGTCGACGGCGTGGCGCTGGACACCTCGGCCTCGGCGAAGCTGGGCCAGAGCATCCAGAAGACCAAGACCATCCAGGGCGCGCTGGATCCGCTGCTGCTGCGGGCGGGCGGGTCGGCGCTGGACGAACGCGTCGAGCAGATGCTCGAGCAGTGGGGGCAGGGCCCCTATATCTTCAACCTGGGTCACGGCATCCTGCCCGACACGCCGATCGCTCATGTCGAGCAGGTGCTGAAGCGGGTGACCGGCCTGTGAGCGAAGTGAAGAGCGGCCCGCAGGCCGGGCGAAGGATCGCCGTCGTCCTGTTCAATCTCGGCGGGCCCGATGGCCAGGCGGCGGTGCGGCCGTTCCTGTTCAACCTGTTTCGCGACCCGGCGATCATCCAGGCGCCGTTCTTCGTTCGCTATCCGGTCGCGGCGCTGATCTCGACCACCCGGGCCAAGTCGGCGCGCGCCAACTACGCGCTGATGGGCGGCGGCTCGCCGCTGCTGCCGGAAACCGAGAAACAGGCGAGAGCGCTGGAGTCGGTGCTGGCGCAGCGCCTGCCGAGCGATACCGTCAAGGCGTTCGTGGCCATGCGCTACTGGGATCCGCTGACCGGCGAGACAGCCAAGGCGGTGAAGGCCTGGAAGCCCGACGAGGTCGTGCTGCTGCCGCTCTATCCGCAGTACTCGACGACCACGACGGCCTCGTCGCTGAAGGCCTGGAAGAAGGCCTACCGCAAGGGTCCGGGCCGGACGACGACGCTGTGCTGTTATCCGACGGCCGAGGGTTTCGTGCAGGCGCACGCGGATCTGATCCGGGCCGAGTACGTCAAGGCCGGTTCGCCCAAACCGGCGCGGATCCTGTTCTCGGCGCACGGCCTGCCGGAGAAGGTGATTGCCGCCGGCGACCCCTACCAGCGCCAGGTCGAGGCGACGGCCGCCGCTGTCGTCGAAAAGCTCGGCGACATCCTGGGCGAGGGCGTCGACTGGAAGATCTGCTACCAGAGCCGGGTTGGCCCGCTGAAATGGATCGGCCCGTCCACCGACGACGAGGTCAAGGCCGCCGCCGACGCGGGCCTGGCGCTGGTGGTCACGCCGATCGCCTTCGTCTCCGAGCACATCGAGACCCTGGTCGAGCTGGATGTCGAGTATCGGGAACTGGCCTACGAGCACGGCGGCTCGATCTATGCCCGTGTCCCGGCCCTTGGCGTATCGCCCGCGTTCATCGATTGTTTGGGGACTCTCGTGACTGAGGCGGTTTCTTCGGAAGCGTCGCAGGTCTGCGGTAGCGACCGACCCTGCCCCCAAACCCGCCCGGGAGCCCGCGCGTGACCGATTTCCTGGTCGAGCATTTCAACCTGATCCGCGGCCTGCACATCCTGGCCGTGATCGCCTGGATGGCGGGGATGCTCTACCTGCCGCGCCTCTACGTCTATCACACGGGCGCCACGCTGGGTTCGGAGATGGACGCGACCTTCAAGGTCATGGAGCGGCGGCTGCTGCGCGGGATCATCAATCCGGCGATGATCGCCGCCCTGGTCTTCGGCCTGGGCCTGATCATGGCCGACGGCGTCATCCGCGGCTGGGACTTCCTGCTGAAGCCCTGGATGCTGGCCAAGCTGGCCGGGGTGTTCTTCCTGTTCGGCTGGCACGGCTTCCTGTCGAAGGCTCGCAAGGCGTTCGAGGCTGGCCAGAACACCCGTTCGGAGAAGTTCTGGCGCGCCACCAACGAACTGCCCTTCGTGGCGGCGATCGTCATCGTGCTGTCGGTGACGACCAAGTACCTGAACTAGCGGGGAGGGGCCGAAGCGTCCCGCGTTCTCCCCGCCTTATCCCCCGCCAGGCGATGGAGTCCCACAGGACTCCATCGGTAGCGCTTGACCCCGAACCCGCCTTGTGGTTCCCGTCTTGGTCAGACGTTGCGGTCATACCGCAGCGTTCCCGTCTTTCACGGATCGCGCCCGTCCTGGAGCGCCCCATGATCCGTTCCCCTGATCGATCCGCGCCGTCGTCATGGCGCGACCCCATCGCCGCCTTCGCCTGAAGCCGGCTGAATTTCTATCCAAGCCCGGATCGTATCCGGGCGACCGCGAGTCTATGCATGACTGAAGAAACCGATCCCCAAGCCCCGTTTGAGTTGGACGCCCCCGTGGACGCCCTTGGGGAAGCCACGGAAGAGGCCGCCGTCGAGATCGTGTCCGAGACCGATGCCGCCATCGAGGCGGGCGCCGACGACGAGGACGACAACGCCGAGATCACGGCGGCCATCGCCGCCATGGGCCTGACGCGCATGTCGCTGCAGGAACTGAAGGAAAAGTCCCCGGCCGACCTGCTGGCGTTCGCCGAGACCTTCGAGGTCGAGAACGCCAACTCCATGCGCAAGCAGGACATGATGTTCGCCATCCTGAAGACCCTTGCCGAGGAAGGCGTGGAGATCTTCGGTTCGGGCACCATGGAAGTGCTGCAGGACGGCTTCGGCTTCCTGCGTTCGCCGGAAGCCAATTACCTGCCGGGTCCGGACGACATCTACGTTTCGCCCTCGCAGATCCGCAAGTTCGGCCTGCGCACCGGCGACAGCGTCGAGGGCGCGATCCGTTCGCCGCGCGAAGGCGAGCGTTACTTCGCCCTGACCAGCGTCTCGAAGATCAACTTCGAGAGCCCGGAAAACGTGCGCCACAAGGTGCACTTCGACAACCTGACGCCGCTCTATCCCGAAGAGCGCCTGAACATGGAACTGCCCGATCCGACCATCAAGGATCGCTCGGGCCGCGTCATCGACATCGTCGCGCCGCTCGGCAAGGGCCAGCGCTGCCTGATCGTTGCCCCGCCGCGCGTGGGTAAGACGGTGATGCTGCAGAACATCGCCAAGTCGATCGAGACCAACCACCCCGAGTGCTATCTGATCGTCCTGCTGATCGACGAGCGCCCGGAAGAAGTGACCGACATGCAGCGCACGGTGAAGGGCGAGGTTATCGCCTCGACCTTCGACGAGCCGGCCACGCGGCACGTGCAAGTCGCCGAGATGGTGATCGAGAAGGCCAAGCGCCTGGTCGAGCACAAGCGCGACGTCGTCATCCTGCTGGACTCGGTCACGCGTCTGGGCCGCGCCTACAACACCACCGTCCCCTCGTCGGGCAAGGTGCTGACCGGCGGTGTCGACGCCAACGCCCTGCAACGTCCCAAGCGCTTCTTCGGCGCCGCGCGCAACGTGGAAGAGGGCGGCTCGCTGTCGATCATCGCCACGGCCCTGATCGACACCGGCAGCCGCATGGACGAAGTCATCTTCGAAGAGTTCAAGGGCACCGGTAACTCGGAAATTGTCCTGGACCGCAAGGTGGCGGACAAGCGCATCTTCCCGGCCATCGACGTGCTCAAGTCGGGCACCCGCAAGGAAGAGCTCATCACCCCGCGCGACCAGCTGCAGAAGACCTACGTGCTGCGCCGGATCCTCAATCCGATGGGCGCTTCGGACGCCATCGAGTTCCTGCTCGACAAGCTGCGCCAGTCGAAGACGAACGGCGATTTCTTCCAGAGCATGAATACTTAAGCTTGGTGTTTCACGTGAAACACGAGAAAGGCCCCGGAGCGATCCGGGGCCTTTTTTGTTGGTCGGTGGTGTCGAGATCCTCCCCTTTGGGGGGAGGTGGCCCGAAGGGCCGGAGGGGGACTTCCACGGCCGGCGGGCGGCCCTCGTCCTTCGACAAGCTCAGGATGAGGACCAAGGCCAGCGTGGTGGAACTTGGCGCCGTCGCCCCAGTCGAAAGCCTCGTCCTGAGCTTGTCGAAGGACGAGGCTCTCTCACTGCGGAGCTAGGGCGCCAATACCGTCGCCCCGGTCGTCTTCCGACCCTCCAGCGCCTCGTGCGCCGCGCGGGCCTCCGCCAGCGGGAAGCGCTGGCCGATCTCGATCTTCACCGCGCCCGAGGCCAGGACCTCGAACAGGGCCGCTGCGCTCTCGTCGAGCTCCTCGGTCGTGACGATGTAGTCGAACAGGCGAGGACGGGTGATGAAGGCCGACTTGGCGCCGAGCTCCAGCGGGGCGAAGGGCGGCACGGGCCCCGAGGCGTTGCCGTAGGTGACCAGCACGCCGCGGCGGCCGAGGCTCTTGAGGCTGCCCTGGAAGGTGTCCTTGCCCACGCCGTCATAGACGACCGGCACGCCGGCCCCGCCGGTGATCTCGGCGACCCGGGCCGCGACATCCTCGTGGTCGTAGAGGATCACGTGGTCGGCGCCGAGGTCACGAACGACCTGCGCCTTGGCCTCCGAGCCCACCGTGGCGATGACGCTGGCGCCCAGGGCCTTGACCCACTGCACCAGGATCTGGCCGACGCCGCCGGCGGCCGCATGGACCAGGACGGTCTGGCCAGCTTTCACGGGGAAGCAGCGGCGGACCAGGAACTCGGCCGTCATGCCCTTGAGCAGGACCGCGGCGGCGACCTCCAGCTCGACGCCTTCCGGAACCTTCACCGCCCGATCGGCGGGAACCACCGAGGCCTGCGCATAGGCGCCCATCGTGCCGTTGTAGGCGACACGGTCGCCGACGGCGAAGCGGGTGACGCCCTCGCCGACCGCCTCCACGTGACCGGCGGCCTCCAGGCCGAGCACCTGCGGGTACTTCACCGGATAGAGGCCCGAGCGGTGATAGGTGTCGATGAAGTTCAGACCGACGGCCGCATGGCGGACGAGGATCTGGCCGGGGCCGGGCGAGGGGAGGTCGCGTTCGACGACCTCCAGCACCTCGGGGCCGCCGGCAGCCTTGGCTTCGACGGCCAGCATCAGGCGAGGGTCTTCTTGAAGAAGGCCAGGCTGCGGCCGTTGGCCAGGGCGGCGTCGGCGGCGTCATAGTGCTCGCCGCCTTCGCGGGCGAAGGCGTGGTCGCGGCCGGCATAGGTATGCAGCGTGATCTGCGGGTGATCCTTCAGGGCGGCGAAGATCACCTGCTGGGCTTCCTTGGGCACGAACTTGTCTTCCTCGGCCACGTGCAGCAGCAGCGGCTTTTCCAGCTTCTCGGCCTCGCCGACATGCTTCTCGAGGCCGACGCCGTAGTAGGAGACCGAGGCGTCCGCGTCGGTGCGGGTAGCGGTCAGGAAGGCCAGCAGGCCGCCCAGGCAGTAGCCGACCGCGCCGACCTTGCCCGACGTCTGCGGGCGGATGGCGTCGATGGTCGCGTCGATGTCGGCGACGCCGGCGTCCACGTCGAACGCGTTGAACAGTTCGAAGGCCTTCTTCCACTCGGCTTCCGACTTGTCGGTGATGTCGATGCCGGGCTCGATCCGCCAGAAGAGGTCGGGGCACACGGCCAGGAAGCCTTCGCCGGCCAGCTTGTCGCAGATGTCGCGCATCACCTGGTTGACGCCGAAGATCTCCTGGATGACGACGATGGCCGGCGGATTGTCTCCCGTGGCGGGACGCGCCACATAGGCCGAGAAGTCGCCATCGGGCGTGTTGATCGTGAGGGTCTCGCTCATGGGGCTCTCCACATACAATAAGCCGTCGATGGGACTTTCGACCGAAGCGCTCTAACCTGCCCCGAGCAGTGCGCGGCGTCACAATCTCGTGGCCTGCCGCCAGGGAACTTTTTCGATGAAGATGACGATCGAGATCGACTGCACCCCGGTCGAGGCGCGGGCCTTCCTGGGCCTGCCCGACGTAAGCGGATTGAACGACCATCTCGTGAAAGAGATGCAGGCCCGCATGGACGCCAACATGGCGATGCTGGCGCCCGAGGAGCTGATGAAGAACTGGATGGCGTTCGGGGCCGGGGCCCAGGACAGCTTCCGCAAGCTGATGACGGCCGCGGCCGGAGCGGCGGTCGGCAAGCGCGACTGATCTGATGGTCGATACGATCTACGCGCCGGCGACGGCGGCCGGCCGCGCCGCCGTGGCGGTGATCCGCGTCTCGGGTCCGGCCAGCGGCGAGGCCGTGCGCGCCCTCACGGGAAACCTGCCCAAGCCGCGCCAAGCCGCCCTTCGCACCCTTCGCCATGACGGCGTCGCGCTCGACGATGCGCTGGTGTTGTGGTTCCAGGGCCCGGCCAGCTACACCGGCGAGGACGCCGCGGAGTTTCACGTGCACGGGGGCAGGGCGGTCGTCGAGGCCTTGCTCGGCGCGCTGTCGGCCCTGGGCCTGCGCCTGGCCGAACCGGGGGAGTTCACCCGCCGCGCCTTCCAGCACGGCAAGCTCGACCTGGCCCAGGCCGAAGCCGTGGGCGACCTGATCGACGCCGAGACCGAAGGCCAGCGCAAGCAGGCGCTCGGTCAGTTGGGTGGCGCGCTGGGGCGGCGCTACGACGCTTGGCGCGACCTGTTGGTCCAGGCCCTGGCCATGCTGGAGGCCGCCGTCGACTTCCCCGACGAGGAGCTTCCGGAAGACGTGGCGGCGCGGGCGCGGCCTGGCCTCGAGACCCTGAAGGCCGAGATCGACGCGGCCCTGGCGGATGTCGCACGTGGTCGCCGGGTGCGCGACGGCTTCCGCATCGCCCTGGTCGGCGCGCCCAACGCCGGCAAGAGCACCCTGCTCAACGCCCTGGCCGAGCGCGACGCCGCCATCGTCACCGCGACGCCGGGCACCACGCGGGACGTCATCGAGGTCCCGTTGGTGCTGGGCGGCTACAAGGCCTTGCTGGCCGATACCGCCGGAATCCGCGAGACCGCCGACGATATCGAGGCCGAGGGGGTGCGTCGGGCGAGGGTCTGGGCCGAGGAGGCGGATCTGCGATTGTGGGTCGTCGACGCCGGCGAGTTTCACGTGAAACATTCCGAACACCACGCAATCGTCCGCTCGGGCGACTGGCTGGTGATCAACAAGACCGATCTGGTAGCGCCGACTGTCGTGGCGGCCATACGCGAACAGACGGCCGAGCTCGGGTTGCACGTGGCGGCGCTGTCGGCGCGGGAGCAGGGAGCCGACCCGATCCGCGCTGTCCTGACCGATCACGTGGTCCAGGCGCTGTCGGGGGCGGAGTTTCCGGCCGCTACGCGCATACGCCACGCGGAGCGTCTTGGAGAGGCGAGGGCCTATCTCGAGCGCGCCTTGGCGGAAGTAGACGACGTGGAGCTGGCGGCTGAGGACGTTCGCCTCGCTTCCCGTGCATTGTCTCGGATCACAGGCCGCATCGATCCGGAAGACGTGCTTGACCGTGTCTTTTCAAGCTTCTGCATTGGGAAGTGAATGTTTCACGTGGAACAGGGTCTTGAACCGTCCACAGCCTGACCACAGATACGCGCACCGCGTTTCACGTGAAACGCCCCGGACTCGACTCGCCCACAGGGCGGCTTGAAGCTATAAGTCGGGAACGCACCCGCTGGGTCGGGCGCGTTCCGCATTGAGGCGCGTTTCTCCCTTGTCCAGCTCTTCGCCCCAGTCCTGGGACGTCATCGTTATTGGCGGCGGTCACGCCGGTTGCGAGGCCGCGGCGGCCGCCGCGCGCACCGGCGCGCGCACCCTGCTGCTGACCCACAAACGTGAAACCGTCGGCGAGATGTCGTGCAACCCGGCCATCGGCGGCCTGGGCAAGGGCCACCTGGTGCGCGAGATCGACGCCCTGGACGGCCTGATGGGCCGCATGGCCGACAAGGCCGGCATCCAGTTCCGCATGCTGAACAGGTCCAAGGGCCCGGCCGTGCGCGGCCCGCGCTCGCAGATCGACCGCAAGCTCTATCGGCAGGCCATGCAGGCCGAGCTGTTCGCCTATGCCAACCTCGACGTGATCGCCGCGGCGGCCGAAGACCTGATCGTCGAGGACGGCCACGTGGCCGGCGCCGTGGACGGGGAGGGGACGATCTACCGCGCCCCGAAGGTGGTGCTGACCACCGGCACCTTCCTGAAGGGCGTGATCCACCAGGGCGAGACCCGCATCCCTGCCGGCCGCGTCGGCGACGAGCCGTCGATCGGCCTGTCGGACCGCCTCTACGGGCTGGGCTTCGACATGGGTCGCCTGAAGACCGGCACCCCCGCTCGCCTGGACGGCAAGACCATCGCCTGGGACCGCCTCGACATGCAGGCGGCTGACGAAGAGCCCGTGCCGTTCTCGTTCCTCAACGACAAGATCGAGGTCCCGCAGATCCGCTGCGGCATCACCTTCACGACCGAGGAAACCCACAAGATCATCGCCGAACGCCTGGGCGAGTCCGCCGTCTATGGCGGCCGCGCCACGGGGATCGGCCCGCGCTACTGCCCGTCGATCGAGGACAAGGTCGTCCGCTTCGCCGACAAGACCAGCCACCAGGTGTTCCTGGAGCCCGAAGGCCTGGACGACGACACCGTCTATCCGAACGGCGTCTCGACCTCGGTCTCGGCCGAGACCCAGCTCTTGTTCCTGCGCACCATCCCCGGCCTCGAGGCCGTGGAGGTGGTCCGCTACGGCTATGCGATCGAATACGACTATGTCGATCCGCGGGAGCTCTATGCCACGCTGGAGACCAAGCGCCTGCCGGGGCTCTACCTGGCGGGCCAGATCAACGGCACCACGGGCTATGAAGAGGCCGGCGCGCAAGGCCTGGTCGCCGGCATGAACGCCGCGCTCTCGGCGCTGGGCCGCGAGCCCGCCGTCTTCGCGCGCGACGAGGCCTATATCGGCGTGATGATCGACGACCTGGTCACCCGTGGCGTGACCGAGCCCTACCGCATGTTCACCAGCCGGGCCGAGTTCCGCCTGACCCTGCGCGCCGACAACGCCGACCAGCGCCTGACCGAGCGCGGCGTGCAGTTGGGCGTCGTCGGCGAGGTTCGCGCCAGCGCCTGGGCCGCCAAGAAGGCCGAGCTGGACGCCGTCCGCACCCGCGCTCGCGCCCTGAACATGACCCCGGCCGAGGCCGTGAAGGCCGGCTTCAAGGTCAATGCCGATGGCCAGCGCCGTGACGTCCTGGCCATGCTGGCCTATCCGGACGTCGGCCTCGACGACCTGGTCCGCGTGTGGCCCGAGATCGCCGCATGGAGCCCGATGGCCCGCGAGCAGATCGAGATCGAGGCGGCCTATGCCGGCTATCTCGACCGCCAGCGCGCCGACGCGGAATCCCTGCGCAAGGACGAGGACCTGCGCCTGCCCACCGACCTCGACTACCGCGAGATCGGCAGCCTCTCCAACGAGGTGCGCGAGAAGCTGATCCGGGTGAAGCCCCTGACCCTGGGCCAGGCCGCCCGCATCGAGGGGGTCACCCCCGGCGCCCTGACGGCCCTGCTGGCCCACGTGCGACGGGGCCGGGCCGCCTGATGGCCGACGCTTTGTCTGAACTCGTCATCGAAACGCTCGACCCGGTCGACGCCGCGGCGTTCCAGGGGCTGACGGGGGCGACCGACGTCCAGGTCGCCGACCTGGCCCGCTACCAGCAGCTGCTGGCCGAATGGAACGCGGTGATGAACCTGGTCGGCCCGGCCTCGATGGCCGCCTACTGGAACCGCCACGCCTGGGACAGCGCCCAGCTGCTGGCCTTCGCGCCGCAGGCCAAGGTCTGGGCCGACCTGGGCGCCGGCGCCGGCCTGCCCGGCGTGGTGCTGGCCATCCTTCTGAAGGGTGTTCCCGGGGCCAAGGTCCACCTCGTCGAGAGCATGGCCAAGCGCTGCCGCTTCCTCGACGCCGTCTGCCGCGAGCTCGACCTGCCGGTCGAGATCCACAACGCCCGCGCCGAGAGCCTGGACCTGAAGGTGCAGGTGGTCACGGCCCGGGCCTGCGCGCCGATGCCGCGCCTGCTGGAATATTCGCAACCCTATTTCAAGCGCGGCGCGGTCGCCTGGTTCCTGAAGGGCCAGGAGGTCGCCGCCGAGATCGCTGAAGCCAAGAAGACCTGGAAGTTCGAGTCGGACGTGCGGGGCTCCAAGAGCGACCCGCGCGGCCATGTCGTGCAAATCAAGGGGCTGAGCCGTGTCCGCAAAGTCTGAGCTGAGAGTCCTGGCGGTCGCCAACCAGAAGGGCGGGGTGGGCAAGACCACCACGGCCATCAACCTGGGGACGGCGCTGGCCGCCTGCGGCGAGCGCGTGCTGTTGATCGATGCCGACCCGCAGGGCAACTGCTCGACGGGCCTGGGGATCGGGCGCCTGCAGCGCAAGAAGACGCTGTACGACGTCCTGATGGGCGAGGCCCCGGTGATCGAGGCCGCCGTGCAGACCTCGCTGCCGGGCCTGGACGTGATCCCGGCCGACGCCGACCTGTCGGGGGTCGAGCTGGAACTGGGCCAGGTGGCGCGGCGCTCCTACCGCCTGCGCGACGCCCTGGAGCCTCTGCGGGCCAACGGCCCCTACACCTATGTGCTGATCGACTGCCCGCCGTCGCTGAACGTGCTGACGGTCAACGCCATGACCGCGGCCGACGCCGTGTTCGTGCCGCTGCAGTGCGAGTTCTTCGCGCTGGAGGGCCTGACCCAGCTGATCCGCACCATCGAGCGCGTGCGGGGCAGCCTGAACCCGCGCCTGGAGATCCAGGGCGTGGTGCTGACCATGTACGATCGCCGCAACAGCCTCTCCGAGCAGGTGGCCCGCGACGTGCGCGAGCATTTCGGCGACAAGGTGTACGACGCGGTCATACCGCGGAACGTCCGGGTGTCGGAGGCGCCGTCCTTCGGCAAGCCGGTGCTGCTCTATGATCTGAAGTGCGCCGGTTCGCAGGCCTACCTGCGGCTGGCCCGCGAGGTGATCAGCCGCGAGAGGGATCGCCAGGCCCAGGCCGCCTGATCCTTAAGGCCTACCCATTTGAGCGCCGACCTGAGGATACGGGTCGAAGTCATTATTGAAGTTGAAGTTTCGAGGAGACGGTCGTGGTCGGTGAAGCGGGGATGTCGGAAGGCCGTCGGGGTCTGGGTCGCGGTCTGTCGGCGCTGCTGGGCGAGGTCGATGCCGCCCCGGCCCAGGCGCCGGGCGACAATACCGGCGGTTCGCGCGAGGCGCCGATCGAGCTCCTGAAGCGTAATCCCGAGCAGCCCCGCCGGACCTTCCGCGAGGAAGACCTGGTAGAACTTTCCAACTCCATCGCCGAGAAGGGCGTGCTCCAGCCCATCTTGGTTCGGCCCGCGCCGGGCGCTCCGGGCGAGTACCAGATCGTCGCTGGCGAGCGTCGCTGGCGCGCCGCCCAGCGCGCCGGCCTCAGGACCGTGCCGATCATCGTGCGCGAACTCGACGACCTGGCCGTGCTCGAGATCGGCATCATCGAGAACGTCCAGCGCTCGGACCTCAACATCCTCGAAGAGGCGCTGAGCTACCGCGTGCTGATGGACAAGTTCGGCCGCACCCAAGACGCCATCGCCCAGACGATCGGCAAGAGCCGCAGCCACGTGGCCAACACCCTGCGCCTGCTGGCCCTGCCGGAAGCGGTGCAGCAGCACCTGGTCACCGGCGCCCTGACCGCCGGCCACGCCCGCGCCATCGCCACCGCCGCCGACCCGGGCGCGCTGGCCCAGCAGGTCATCGACGGCGGCCTGTCGGTCCGCGAGACCGAGACCCTGGCACGCGTCGCCCAGACCGGCGACGCGACCCCGCGCGCCAAGAACGGTGGCTCGGCGCCGCCGCGCGCGCCGCGCGCCAAAGACACCGACACCCAGGCCCTCGAAGCCGACCTGTCGTCGGTGCTGGGTCTCGATGTCGAGATCGATCATCGCGGCGGCGCCGGTTCGCTGATCGTTCGCTATGCGACGCTCGAGCAGCTGGACGACCTGTGCAACCGCCTGACGCGCGGCGTCTGATCGACCCGATTTTCGGGGTCTCCTGTGGCGCATGAAGAAGGGCGCGGCCGTATCCTGGGTCGCGCCATTCGCCACAGGCGAGGGCGGGGATGGCGAAATCTTCGCCTAATCCCTTGCTGTATAAGGGAAAAGTCCAGGCCGATTCGCTGGATCGAAAGCTCCGGCGGCGGAATTTTTCCACAAGCGGGCGACGCTGTCGTCGCCGAACTGTTTGACCGGAATCTCGAATCGCTGTTCGCGCGCCGTTCCTAGCGCGCGACGCTGGCCCGGGCGCGCTTGAGGCCCGGACGGGTGCTCGGGGCGCCGGCCTCGTTCTGCTCGAGCGCCGACAGCAGGTCGGCCTTCAGCGCCGAGACCTTGCGGCCGTCGGCCAGTTTTCCGCCCTCGGCCGTCTGCACGTAGAAGGCGTCGACCGCCCGCTCGCCATAGCCGTCGATGTGGGCCGACTGGATGGACAGGCCGTTGTCGGCCAGCGTGCGGGCCAGGGCCTGCAGCAGGCCGGGGCGGTCTCGGCCCGAGGCTTCCACCACCGTGGCCTCGTGCGAGGCCTCGTTGTCGATGACGACGGTCGGGGCGATGGCGAAGGCGGCGGTGCGGGCCAGCTCGCCGCCGCGCCGGGCCTCGACATTGACGCCCTCGCCGCGACCGGCCGCTTCCAGGGCGTCGGCCAGGCGGCGCAGGGCGCGGGGGTTCTCGCAGCCCAGCGCCGAGCCAGTGACGTCCTGCACATAGAAGACGTCCAGCGCCTGGCCCTGGCGGGAGGTGAAGACCCGGGCGCCGACGACGTTGCCGCCCAGCGACGAGATGGCCAGGGCCAGGTCCGCGAACAGGCCGCGACGGTCCCGCGCGGCGACGACGATCTCGGCGGCGTTGGCGCCGGGATTGACCTTGCCCTCGGCGGCCGCGCCGCCCTGGATGGCGGCCCGGCGGGCCAGGGCGGCGTGGTCGAGCAGATCCTGCGGACCGAAGGCACCGAAATAGGCGTCCTCCATCGCCGCGGCCCAGCCCTTGGCGGCGGGGTCGGCGGCGATCAGGGCCTCGCGCGTGGCGGCCGCTGCGGCCTCCTGGTGGCGTTGGACGTTGGCGGTGGCGTCACTGCCCCGGCCGCCCCGGAAAACGGCCTCTGTGGCGTTGTAGAGCTCGCGCAGCAGCTGGCCCTTCCAGCCGTTCCACACGCCGGGCCCCACGGCCCGGATATCGGCCACGGTGATGACCAGCAGCAGGCGCAGGCGCTCGGGGTTCTCGACGATGCGCGCGAAGGCGGCGACGGTGCCGGGGTCGGAGACATCGCGCTTCTGGGCGAAGTCGCTCATGACCAGGTGGTTCTCGACCAGCCAGGCGACCAACTCGACCTTGCTGCGCTCGACCCCCAGGCGCTCGCAGGCGCTGCGGGCCGATCGGGCCCCGGCCTTTTCCTGGCCGCCCACGCCGCCCTTGCCGGTGTCGTGCAGCAGCATGGCCAGGAACAGGGCCTCGCGGTCCTCGATCAGCGGCATGATCGACACGGCCAGCGGATGGTCTTCCGACAGGCGCCCAGCGGCCATGTCGCCGATCAGGCCCACCGCGCGCAGGGTGTGCTCGTCCACCGTGTACGAGTGGTACATGTTGAACTGCATCTGGGCGACGACGCGGCCGAACTCCGGGATGAAGCGGCCCAGCACGCCGGCGTCGTTCATCAGGGTCAGGGTGCGATAGCTGCGCTTGCCGCGCGCCAGGAGGTCGAGGAACGCCCGGGTGGCCTCCGGATCGCGACGCACCTTCGAGGTGATCAGACCCAGGCGTCGGGTGACGGCCGTGAAGGCGTCGGGGTGCAGGTCGAGGTCGCGTTCGTCGGCGATCTTGAACAGGCGGATCAGGTTGACCGGATCGGTCTCGAAGACCTCGGGGCCATCGATGTTCAGGCGGCCGCCGTCCTCGTAGAAGCCGGGCGCGTCCAGGGCCTTGCGCTTGGGCTTGGCGCCCGGAAGGAAGCGCGAGATGCCCTTGGGCTCGTTCTTGAAGTGCTCGGCCTCCAGCTTGGCCGAGAAGGCGCGGGTCAGCGCGCCCACTTCCTTGGCGATCAGGAAGTAGCGGCGCATGAAGCGCTCGACCGCCGGCGCGTCGCCGCGGTCCCCATAGCCCATGCGGCGGGCGATCTCGGGCTGCAGGTCGAAGGTCAGGCGCTCTTCGGGACGGCCGGTGGTGAAGTGCAGGTGGGCGCGCACGGCGTGCAGGAAGTCGAAGGCGCGGATGAACGCCTTGGTCTCGCGGCCCGAGAACACCTCCATCTTGAAGACGTCCTCCGGCGCGTCGACCGGGTGCAGGTACTCGGCGATCCACACCAGGGTGTGCAGGTCGCGCAGGCCGCCCTTGCCCTCCTTGACGTTGGGCTCGACCATGTAGCGGCTGGCGCCGGCGCGGGCCTGGCGGTCGTCGCGTTCCTTCAGCTTGGCGGCCACGAACTGCTGGCCGGTGCCCTTCATCACCTCGTCGCGGAACCGCTTCTTGAGGTCGGCGGCCAGGCGCTCGTCGCCGGTCAGTCGCCGGGCCTCGAGAATCGAGGTGCGGATCGTGAAGTCTTCCTTCGAGAGGCGCACGCACTCCTCGATGGTGCGCGAGGCGTGGCCGACCTTGAACCCTAAGTCCCACAGCGCATAGAGCATGTACTCGATCACGCTCTCGACGTGCGGCGTCTGCTTGTAGGGCCGCAGGAAGAGGAGATCGATGTCCGAGAACGGCGCCAGGGTGGCGCGGCCGTAGCCGCCCACGGCCATCAGCGCCAGGCGCTCGCCCTCGGTGGGGTTGCGGGCCCGGAAGACGTGGACCGTCGTGAAGTCGTAGAGGGCGGTGATCACCTCGTCGGTGACGCCGCTGAGGAGGCGCGCGGTCTCGACGCCGCCGGCGCCGTTCTCCAGCCGCTCCTTGGCGATCATCCGGCCGCGGAACAGGGCCTGCTTGAGGATGTCGATCGCCCGGGCGCGCTGGGCGGCCTCGTCGCCGATGGCGTCCAGGGCGGCGGCCGACAGGCGCGCGCGCAGGGCGTGGCCGTCAACGACGTGTTCCAGGGGCGTAGGGCGAAGGCGGCGAGGCATGGCGGTTATATGGGTGTCCGAGACGGGCGGCCAAAGCGACCACCGGAACCGGCCGCCGCCATGCTCCTATGATTGATCCTAGGTCTTGAGCAGACCCTTAAGGCGATAAAGCGCTTCCAGGGCCTCGCGGGGGCTCATGCCGTCCACGTCCAGCTCCTTCAGCGCCCCATCCACGGCGCTGGGCGCCGAAACGACAGGCGCCGCCGCGATGGGGGCCGAGGCCGCGAACAGCGGCAGGTCGTCCAGCTTGGCCGGTGATTCGGTCTTGCTCTCCAGGCGGTCGAGCACCTCCTTGGCGCGGGCCACCACCTGCGGCGGCACGCCGGCCAGCTTGGCCACCTGCACGCCGTAGGAGCGGTCGGCCGGGCCGTCGGCCGCCTCGTGCAGGAACACCAGGTCGCCGTTCCACTCCTTGGCCCGCAGGCTGAGGTTGGAGACGTGCGCCATGCGCTCCTCCAACGTCGCCAGCTCGTGATAGTGCGTGGCGAAGAGGGCGCGGCAGCGATTGGTGTCGTGCAGCGATTCCGCGCAGGCCCAGGCGATGGCCAGGCCGTCATAGGTGGCGGTGCCGCGACCGATCTCGTCGAGGATGACGAGGCTGCGCGGGGTGGCCTGGGTCAGGATCGCGGCGGTCTCGACCATCTCCATCATGAAGGTCGAACGGCCGCGCGCCAGGTCGTCGCCGGCGCCGACGCGGCTGAACAGTCGGTCGACCACGCCCAGCCGGAAGGTCTTGGCCGGCACGTAGCAGCCGGCCTGGGCCAGGATGGCCAGCAGGGCGTTCTGGCGCAGGAAGGTCGACTTACCGGCCATGTTCGGACCGGTGACGATCGACAGGCGGGCCGCGACCTCGCCGGCGGCGTCCAGGCGGCAGTCGTTGGGCGTGTAGGGGTCGCCGGCGCGGCGCACGGCGGCCTCGACCACCGGGTGGCGGGCGGCCCTGGCCTCGAAGGCCAGCGACTTGTCGACGACCGGGCGCACGGCGCCGGCGTCCTCGGCCCATTCGGCCAGGCTGGAGGCCACGTCCAGGCGGGCCAGGGCCTCGGCGGCGGCCTGGATCGGCTCGGCCAGGGCGCAGGCCTCGGCGCGCCAGTCCTCGTAGGCGGCCACCTCCATGGCCAGGGCGCGTTCGGCGGCCTGGGCGATGCGGGCGTCGAGGTCGGCCAGCTCCACGGTGGTGAAGCGCACCTGGTTGGCCAGGGTCTGGCGGTGGATGAAGGTGGCGTTCAGCGGGGGCTGGAACAGCGGGTCGGCCTTGCCGGCGGTGGCCTCGACGAAATAGCCGAGCACGCCGTTGTGGCGGATCTTCAGCGGGATGCCGGCCTCTTGGATGAGGCGCTGCTCGAGGGCGGCCACCACCCGGCGGCTGTCGTCGCGCAGGGCGCGGGCCTGGTCGAGCTCGGGGCGGATCCCGGGGGCCACGAAGCCGCCGTCGCGGGCCAGGGCCGGCAGGTCCGGGCCAAGGCCGGCCTCGAGGGTGTTCAGGAGCTGCGAGACGCCCTGGTGCAGTGATGGCGTCAGGGCCGCCAGCGCCCCTTCCAGCTCGACCGGGGGCGGCGACAGCGGGTCGCCCGAGCCGCCGACCATGCCGGCCAGCTTCTCGCCGGTCTTCAGGCCGTCGCGCAGACAGGCCAGGTCGCGCGGACCGCCGCGACCCAGCGCCAGGCGGGCCAGGGCGCGGGCCATGTCGCCAGAGCCCTTCAGCTGTTCGCGCAGGCGCTCACGAAGGCTGCGGTGCTCGACGAACCACTCGACAGCGTCCAGGCGCTGGTCGATGGCGGCCGGGTCGAGCAGGGGGCGGGCCAGGCGCGAGGCCAGCAGGCGCGCGCCGCCGGGCGTGACGGTGCGGTCGATGGCCGCCAGCAGCGAGCCGTTGCGATCGCCGTTCTGGGTGCGGTCGATCTCCAGGCTGGAGCGGGTGGCCGGGTCGATCGACATGACGTCGGCCTCGGCCGCGCGGCGCGGCGCGCGCAGGGCCGGCAGCTTGCCGGCCTGGGTCATCTCCAGGTGGGCGGCGATCAGGCCCAGGGCGCCGATCTCGGCTGGGGCCAGGCCGCCGAAGCCGTCCAGGGTGTCGACGCCGTAGAGGCGCTTGACCCGGGTCTCCGAAGCCTGCGGCTCCGACAGCGCTGAGGGCATGGGCTGGATCAGGCCGCCGCAGATCTTCAGGGTCTGGGCCAGGTGGTCGTCGGCCAGCAGGCGGTCGGCGACCAGGGTCTCGGACGGCGACAGGGCCGCCAGCAGGGGGCCCACGCCGTCCTTGCCGGTCGCGAAGCACTCGACCTCGCCGGTGGACAGCTCCACGGCCGCCACGGCCGCCTGGCCGGCGCGGATGGCCACCGCCGCCAGGCGATTGGCGCCCCGGGCGTCCAGCAGGCCGTCCTCGGTCAGGGTGCCCGGCGTCACCACGCGGACGATGTCGCGGCGGACCACCGACTTGGAGCCGCGTTTCTTGGCCTCGGCCGGGTCTTCCATCTGCTCGCAGACGGCGACCTTGAAGCCCATCCGGATCAGCTTCGACAGATAGGCCTCGGCCGCGTGATGCGGCACGCCGGCCATCGGGATCGGCTGGCCGGCATGGGTGCCCCGGAAGGTCTGGGAGATGCCCAGGGCGGCCGCCGCGCGGATCGCGTCGTCGAAGAACAGCTCGTAGAAGTCGCCCATCCGGAAGAACAGCAGGGCGTCGGGCTGCCGGGTCTTCATGTCGAAGAACTGCTGCATCACCGGCGTGGCGCCGGTGGCGTCGAACGTCTGGACGGGCGGAGAAACGGGGGCGTTCATCCCCAGGAATCTACAGAGCGTCGCCGAATTCGTTAAGCGAAAGCGACATTGCCCAGCTCGGGCGTCCCCAATAAATTCACCGCCAGCGTGGGGGCGTGATGATCGAGAACCAAGAGGGCGCGGCGGCCGCCGCCAAGGCCGCGCCGACGGCGTACAAGCCCGACTGGCTGCGCAAGCCGACCGGCCAGGACGTGGCCGCCTTCTTTCCCAAGGAGGCCGGCAGGCGCGGCGTCAGCGGCACGGCGACCATCGCCTGCAAGGTGGTGGCCGACGGCCGGCTCGGCGACTGCGAGGTGATCAAGGAGCGGCCCGCGGGGCTGGGCTTCGGCGAGGCGGCGCTGGGTCTTTCGAAGACCTTCCGGATGACCCCGCCGCCGCCGGGCCAGATCGGCGAGCAGAGCGTCTCCATCCCGTTCACCTTCCAGGCGCCGAGGATGGCGACGGCCCAGGATGGCGCCCCGCGCTACAAGCCGCAGTGGCTGCGCAGGCCGACCGAGGACGAACTCAACGCCTACTATCCCGAGAAGGCCCAGGACCGGGAGATCGGCGGCTCGGCCAGGCTGACCTGCAAGGTCGTGGAGGGCGGCAAGCTGTCGGGCTGCATGGTCACCGAAGAGACGCCGGTTGGCCTCGGTTTTGGCGAGGCGGCGCTGAAGCTCTCGAAGATCTTCCGCATGACGCCGCCGCCGCCCGGCGCGACCGGGGAGGTGACGATCCCGATCACCTTCAGCGTGCCGCCGAGCCTGGAAAGCCGTTTCTTCGACGGCGAGTGGCGTGAAGGCCCGGCGGGCGTCGCGGCCGTCATCGTCGTCAGCTTGGCCCTGATCCTCGGCGGCCTCGTCCTGGCGCGGGCCCTGAGGGGAGACCGCCGGGTCGACCTCTAGACGCTTCAACCCGAAACGAAAAAGGCCCGCCGATGGGGCGGGCCTTTCGCGGTCGAATGCGAACCGGGTCTAGTTCCCCGTCACTTCTTCCCAGAAGCGCTTGGCCTTGCCGACGAAGTTGGCCGACTTGGGGTTCTGCTTGTCGTCGCACAGGCCAGCCAGCTCCTTGAGGAGCTCCTTCTGGCGGGCCGACAGGTGGGTCGGGGTTTCCACGAACAGTTCGACCACCAGGTCGCCGCGCTGGCGGTTGCGCAGCGACGGCATGCCCTTGCCCTTCAGGCGGACGGTCTTGCCGGTCTGGGCGCCTTCGGGAACCTTGACGCTGATCCGGCAGGTGCCGTCGCAGGTCTCGCCGCCCTTCAGGCACGGGGCCTCGATCTCGCCGCCGAGGGCGGCCACGGTCATCGGCACCGGCACGGTGCAGAGCAGGTCGAGACCGTCGCGCTCGAACAGCTCGTGCGGGCTCACCGACAGGAAGAGGTAGAGGTCGCCGCGCGGACCGCCGCGCACGCCCGCGTCGCCTTCGCCCGCCAGGCGGATCCGGGCGCCGTCGTCGACGCCGGCCGGGATGCGGACCGACAGGATGCGTTCCTTGCGGACCTGGCCATGGCCATGGCAGCCGGCGCAGGGGTCGAGCACCAGGCGGCCCGAGCCGCCGCAGCGGGGGCAGGCGCGCTCGACCGAGAAGAAGCCTTGGGTGGCGCGCACGCGGCCGGCGCCGCCGCACGAGCCGCAGACGGTGGGGCTGGTGCCGGGCTTGGCGCCCGAGCCGTCGCAGACCTCGCAGGTCATGGCCGCCGGAACGGTGATCTCGACCTCGGCGCCGGCATAGGCCTGCTCCAGCGAGATCTCCAGGTCATAGCGCAGGTCCTGGCCGCGCTGCGGGCCGTTGGACTGGCGGCGGCCGCCGCCGAACATCTCGCCGAAGACATCGCCAAACACGTCGCCGAAGATGTCGCTGGCGTCGAACCCGCCGCCCATGCCGCCGGGACCGCCCTGCGGGCCGTTGACGCCGGCATGGCCGAAGCGGTCGTAGGCGGCGCGCTTCTGCGGGTCGGAGAGGACGCTGTAGGCCTCGTTGATTTCCTTGAACCGGCCGCTCGCGTCCTCGCAACCGCCGTTGCGGTCGGGGTGGTGCTGCATCGCCAGCTTGCGGAAGGCGGATTTCAGGCCCGCGTCGTCGCAGGTCCGGTTCACGCCGAGAATTTCGTAATAGTCGCGCATCGTCAGCGTTCGGCGCCCGTAAGGCTCAACAGGACAAGGAGTGTCGTGAAAGAGGTGGGGGAGGGGGCGCCCCGCCGCAAGGCGTCAATCGGGCGCACCACAAAACGAGCGCGCCGGCGAACGGATCTCGAAGGATCGTTCGCCGGCGCGTCCATGGCTTAGGAAGCCGGCTTGTCGGCGCCGTCCACTTCCTCGAACTCGGCGTCTACGACGCCGTCGTCCGTGGCGGCCTCGGCGCCGCCTTCGGCGCCTTCACCACCTTGCTGCGAGGCGTACATGGCCTCGCCCAGCTTCATCGACGCCTGGATCAGGGCCTGGGTCTTGGCCTGGATGGCCTCGACGTCCTCGCCTTCCAGGGCGGTCTTCAGCTCGGTGACGCCGGTCTCGATCGCGGTCTTTTCGGCCGCGCCGACCTTGTCGCCGTGCTCGGCCAGGGCCTTCTCGGTCGAGTGCAGGATCGCCTCGCCCTGGTTCTTGGCCTCGACCAGCTTCTTCTTCTCTTCGTCCGCGGCCTTGTTGGCCTCGGCTTCCTTGACCATGCGCTCGATGTCGCTGTCCGAGAGGCCGCCGTTGGCCTGGATGCGGATCGAGTGCTCCTTGTTGGTCGCCTTGTCCTTGGCGTGGACCTGGACGATGCCGTTGGCGTCGATGTCGAAGGTGACCTCGATCTGCGGCACGCCGCGCGGCGCCGGCGGGATGCCGACCAGGTCGAACTGGCCGAGGATCTTGTTGTCCACGGCCATCGGGCGTTCGCCCTGGAACACGCGGATGGTCACGGCCGACTGGTTGTCGTCAGCGGTCGAGAAGGTCTGCGAGCGCTTGGTCGGGATCGTGGTGTTGCGCTCGATCAGCGGGGTGAACACGCCGCCGAGGGTCTCGATGCCCAGGGTCAGCGGGGTCACGTCGAGCAGCAGCACGTCCTTGACGTCGCCTTGCAGCACGCCGGCCTGAACGGCCGCGCCCAGCGCCACGACTTCGTCGGGGTTCACGCCCTTGTGGGGTTCGCGACCGAAGAAGTCCTGCACCGCCTGCTGGACCTTGGGCATGCGGCTCATGCCGCCGACCAGGATCACTTCGTCGATGTCGCTCTTCTTCAGGCCGGCGTCCTTGAGGGCCTGTTCGCACGGACCGATGGTGCGGGCGATCAGGTCATCGACCAGGGCTTCCAGCTTGGAGCGCGACAGCTTGATGTTCAGGTGCAGCGGGCCCGAGGCGTTCATGCTGATGAACGGCAGGTTGACCTCGTACTGAGCCGTCGACGACAGCTCCTTCTTGGCCTTTTCCGCCTCTTCGCGCAGGCGCTGGAGGGCCAGCTTGTCCTTGCGCAGGTCGACGCCCTGCTCCTTCTTGAACTCGTCGGCCAGGTAGTCGACGATCCGAAGGTCGAAGTCCTCGCCGCCCAGGAAGGTGTCGCCGTTGGTCGACTTCACCTCGAACACGCCGTCGCCGATCTCGAGGATCGAGACGTCGAAGGTGCCGCCGCCCAGGTCGTAGACCGCGATCTTCTTGCCGTCGTTCTTGTCCAGGCCGTAGGCCAGGGCCGCCGCGGTCGGCTCGTTGATGATGCGCAGGACTTCAAGGCCGGCGATCTTGCCGGCGTCCTTGGTCGCCTGGCGCTGGGCGTCGTTGAAGTAGGCCGGAACGGTGATGACCGCCTTGGTCACCGGCTCGCCGAGGTGAGCCTCGGCCGCTTCCTTCATCTTCTGCAGGATGAAGGCCGAGACTTCCTGGGGCGAGTAGTCCTTGCCGTGGGCCTTGACCCAGGCGTCGCCGGTCGGGCCCTTGACGATCTCGTAGGGCACCATGCCCTTGTCCTTCTCGACCACCGGGTCGTTCGCGTTGCGGCCGATCAGGCGCTTGATGGCGAACAGGGTGTTGGTCGGGTTGGTCACGGCCTGGCGCTTGGCGGGCTGGCCGATCAGGCGCTCGCCGTCTTCCAGGAAGGCGACGACCGACGGCGTGGTGCGCGCGCCTTCGGCGTTCTCGATCACCTTCGGGTTCTTGCCGTCCATGATGGCCACGCACGAGTTCGTGGTGCCAAGGTCGATGCCGATAATCTTGCTCATGTGGTGTGCCTGCAGCTCCTCGAATGGCGGACGGCGGTGACAAGGGCCTTATCAGAAGCGCCCCGGTTTTTCTCGGTCCGTCCCCGTCTGGTCGCGTCTAGGGTTGATCCAAAATCCTGCCGCCTGGACGAACCAGGCGAAAGGAGAGGCTTCAATCGAAGTTGACGAGCCCGTCAACCCCGCTTCGATGCCCGATATGGGGGATACGCGTACAGTCGCAACCCCATTCCCGCAGGGAAAGAAGGGGAATCTGCAAGACAGAACGCCGCAGCGTCGGCCTGTCGACCTTGGCCGACGCCGCGGAAAAGTTCGTTCAGCCGGCCTTGGCGACCCAGGCGGTGATCGCCGGCAGGCGTTCGCGACGCACCTTGGCCCGGTATTCGATCGCCGAGACCGTCTTGTCGGCCTCCTTGCGCGAGCTCTCAGTGAGGTTGGCGCTGGCCCAGGCCTTCAGCTTCTCGGCCGTCTCCGGTTTGCCCGAAGCCTTGGCGAGGCTGGGGATGAAGCGCGTGCGGGCGCTGTTGTCGACCTTGGCGTCGACCGCGTCGCGGTGGGTCGTGGCGAAGTCGAAGGCCAGGTCCGGATGGCGCGAGGCGACGGCCGAGATCATGCCGGCCGAGTTGGTCTCGCCCGGCTCGGCGGTCAGGGCCAGGTCCAGGGCCTTGCGGGCCAGGGCCTCGTCGTCGGCGGCGGCCAGCAGGTTGTAGAGCTGGGTGCGGACCAGGGGCGTCTTCTCGGCCTGGGCCTGGGCGTGGATGGCCTCCCAGGTCGCCGCGTCGGCGTTGACCGCCACGACGCCCAGGATCGCCTTGCGCAGCGGGCCGGGAATGGCGGTCGGATCAGTCTTGTCGGCGGCGTAGCGGCGGCGGGCCTCGGCGACCACGGCGCCGTCGCCCAGCTCGCCCAGGGTGGCGATCAGGTCGCCGCGCAGGATGGCGACGGGATCGGGCTCTCCGGCCTTGGCCTGCCAGCCCACGCGGGCCAGCAGGGGCGACAGGCGGGCGACGGCCAGCTTGCGGAAGGCGACGCGCTCGGCCTGACCCTCGTAGTAGCCGTCGATGGCCGACAGCACGCCGGCGACCTTCGACAGCACCTGCGGGTCGGCGTCGGCCGGGGTGGCGGCGATCAGGGCCAGGGCGTCGGTCGGCGACTGCTGGCCGGCCGTGCCCATCGACCAGGCGTCCGACAGCAGGCCCAGCTGGTCGATCGGCGCCAGCTTGCCGAAGTCGGCGGCGAGCCGCTGGAACTGGGCCGGGGCGTAGAGGGTGCGGTAGTAGCCGCTCTGGCCGGCGTTGACGACGACCGGGCCGCAGCCCTCGACGGTCAGGCTGGCCTTGCCGCCCTCGACCACGGTCTTGGCGATCGTCGCGCCGTCCAGGGCCTTGGCGTTGACCGGCACGCGCCAGGACAGCGGCGTCTTGTCGGGGAAATCCTTGCTGAACTCGCCCTGGGTCAGGGTCAGCACCTGCTTGCCGGCCTGGCAGGCGCGAGCCTCGACGCGGATCAGCGGCACGCCCGGTTGCAGGGTGAAGTCGTGGGCGATGGCGGTGATCGGCTTGCCGGCGGCGGTCTCGACGGCCTTCCACAGGTCGTCGCTGACCGTGTTGCCGTAGGCGTGGGCCTTGATGTAGGCGCGCACGCCGGTGCGCCAGGCGTCCTCGCCGACATAGCCCTCGAGCATGCGGATGACCGCCTCGCCCTTCTGGTAGGTGATGGCGTCGAAGGCCTGGCTGGCCTGCTCGACGGTCTCGACGTGCTGCACGACGGGATGGGTGGTGACCAGGCCGTCCAGGCTCATGGCGTATTCGCGCCCGCCGACGGCGGCCAGGGCGGCGTTCCATTCGGGATGGAACTTCTCGGTCGCCCGGCCTTCCATCCACGAGGCGAAGCCCTCGTTGAGCCACAGGTCGTCCCACCAGGCCATGGTCACCAGGTTGCCGAACCACTGGTGGGCGGTCTCGTGGGCGACGGTGGTGTAGATGTTCTGGGCGTCGCGCTGGGTCGAGATCTTGGGATCCATCAGCAGGGCGTATTCGAAGTAGAAGATCGCCCCCCAGTTCTCCATGGCGCTGAAGAACTGGCTGCGGCCCGGCGCGGCGATGTGGTCCAGCGCCGGCAGCGGGTAATTGACGCCGAAATAGTCGTTGTACCAGGCCGTCAGCGGACCGGCCGACTCCAGGGCGAACTTCGCCTTGGGCAGGTCGCCCTTCTTGGTCACCACGCCGATGTCGACGCCGGCGGTCTTGACGCTGGCCCGCTCGAACTCGCCCAGGCCGAAGAACAGCAGGTAGGTCGACATCTTCGGCGAGGTCGCGAAGGTCACGCGGGTCTTGCCGCCGCCGAGGTCGACGCTCTTGGCGATCGGCATGTTGCCCAAGGCCATCTGGCCGGTCGGTACGGTGGCCTCGACGCTGAACGTGGCCTTGTGGAACGGTTCGTCCCACGAGGGGATGAACCGGCGGGCGTCGGAGTTCTCGAACTGGGTGTAGAGGGCGCGCCTGGGGCCCTCCTCGGTGTCGTAGTCGAGGGCGAACAGGCCCGCGGCCTGGGTGTAGATCTTGCCGGCGTAGTCGATGGCCAGGACGTGCTTGCCCTTGGCCAGCGGGGCCTTGACCGTGAAGGCGGCGGTCTGGGCGTCCTCGTCGACCTTGATGGTCGCCGGCTTGCCGTCGATCGTGGCCTTGGCGAACGTCAGGTCGGCCGCTTGCAGGGTGATGGTCGCGGTCGGCTCGGTGACCTCGATGGCGATCTTCACTGCGCCGGTGAAGCTCATCTTCTGGGCGTCGGGCGTGAAGGCCAGGTCGTAGTGGGTCGGATGGGCGTTGCGCGGCAGCTGGGTGGTCACCGTGGCCGGCGTCGCGCCCTTGGAGCCGGCGACGGCCGGGGCGGCGAGGGCGGTTCCGGAGGCGAGAAGCAGCGTGACAGCGGCGGCGGTGGACAGAAGACGACGCATGAACGGCCCTGGTATGGAATGATCGTGCGGAGAAACCCGCGAGGGCGCGAACCAACACCCATCCGCCCGTCCACAGGCATTAATTCCGCGTAATGATGACCCCCGTCAGCCTCGTCCCCGGTTTCGATCTCTGGCCCGGCCTTCTGTCGCCCGACGCCCAGCGGGCGCTGGTCGAGGCCGTGCTGGCGGCGTGGGCGATCGCGCCGCCGGCCCACTACGCTACGCCCTACGGCAAGGCGATGAGCGTGGCGATGACCAGCCTGGGACCCCTCGGCTGGACTAGCGACGCGGCCGGCTATCGCTATGCCGACCGTCATCCCGGCACAGGGGCGGCATGGCCGCAGATGCCCCAGGCGCTGCTCGATCTCTGGGCGGTCCTGGGCGATCCCGAGGTTCCGCCCGACGCCTGCCTGGTGAACGTCTACGGCCCCGAAGCCCGCATGGGCCTGCACCAGGATCGCGACGAGGCCGACCCGCGCTTTCCGGTGCTGTCGATCTCGCTGGGCGACACGGCGGTGTTCCGCATCGGCGGGACCTCACGCAAGGATCCGACCCGCTCGGTGCGCCTGGCCTCCGGCGACGTCTGCCGGCTGTCGGGTCCCGCGCGGCTGGCCTTCCACGGCGTCGACCGCATCCTGCCGGGCTCCTCGCGCCTCGTGCCGGGAGGAGGGCGCATCAACCTGACGCTCAGGCGGGCGGGGGCGGGCTGAGGCGTCCCTCTCCCCTTGCGGGAGAGGGTGGCCCGCAAAGCGGGTCGGGTGAGGGGTCTCTCAGAACTATCGGACAGGGCTTTCGACCCCTCATCCATCGGCCTTCGGCCGCCACCTTCTCCCGCAAGGGGAGAAGGAACATGATCAAACGAAAAGGGCCGCTCCTTGCGGAGCGGCCCTTTCGGTAGACCGTGAAGTCCGATCAGCCGCGCAGCTTGCGGGTGATGGTCTCCAGGTCCTGGCTCAGCACGGCGTCGTCCTGGCGCAGGGCCTCGATGCGGCGCACGGCGTGCAGCACCGTGGTGTGGTCGCGACCGCCGAAGCGACGGCCGATGTCCGGCAGCGAGCGGGTGGTCAGCTGCTTGGCCAGCCACATGGCCGCCTGGCGCGGACGGGCGATGGCGCGGTTGCGGCGCTCGCTGAGCAGGTCGGCCTGCTTCATGCCGTAGTGCTCGGACGTCGCCTTCTGGATGTCGTCGATGGTGATCCGCTTCTCGCCGCCGCGCAGGTGCGGGCGCAGGATCGCCTGGACTTCGTCGAGCGACAGGCGCGACAGGCGCTCGCCGGCGCGGGCGGTCAGGGTGTTGAGGGCCCCTTCCAGCTCGCGGACGCTGTCGGTGAAGCGGTCGGCCAGGAACTGCAGCACCTCGGGGCGCACCGAGCCGGTGAAGCCCTGGGCGCGGCCCAGCGCCTCGATCTTGCGCTCCAGGATGCCCAGGCGCAGCGAGCGGTCGGCCGGCTCCATGCCGCAGACCAGGCCCGCCGACAGGTGCGAGCGCAGGCGCGCGTCCATCTCGGTCATGGCCGAGGGCGGACGGTCGGCCGAGAACACCACCCGGCGGCCGTCCTCGACGAGGGCGGTCAGGGTGTGGAACAGCTCTTCCTGGCTCGACTGCTTGCCGGCGATGAAGTGCACGTCGTCGATGATCAAGAGGTCGGCGCCGCGCAGCTCGTCCTTGAAGGCCGTGGTCTGGCGATCCATGACCGCGCGGACGAAGGTCGACAGGAAGCGCTCGGCGGTCAGGTAGACCACGCGCTTGTTAGGGGCGGCGCGCATGGCCTCCCAGGCCAGGGCGTTCAGCAGGTGCGTCTTGCCGAAGCCGTAGGGGCCGTGGAACAGCACCGGGTTGAAGTGGCCGTCGGCCCAGCTGGCGACGCGGCGCGCCACGGCGTGGGCGAATTCGTTGGCGGGGCCCGGAACGAAGCTGTCGAAGGTGAAGCGTTCCTGCAGGCCCTGGATCGGCGAGGTCTTGCCGGCGGGGGTCGGCGCGGCGGCGGGAACGTCGCTGGAGACCGGCAGCACGATCTCGATCGGCTGCGGCTTGGCCTCGACATAGACGGCGCCGGTGGTGGCCGAGGCGGCGTCGGCCGAGGCTTCGAACTCGAGGCGCGACTTGAGGTCCATGCGACGGCCAACGGCGTCGCCGGCGGCCCACAGCTCGCCGATGCGGCGCCAGGCGCTGCGACGGATCCAGTCGCGAGCGATGCCGGTGGGGGTGACGAGCACGACGTCGCCGCCTTGCGTCTCGCGCAGGACCGCGGGCGCGATCCACGAACCGAAGGCGGCGTCGCCCAGTTCGCGTTTCAGGGAGACGCAGACTTTGTTCCACACGATGCCGGCAGGCTCGCGCGTGACGGCGGCATACGCCGCCGACAATTCCTGACTGGCCGCCCCGACCTTGATCGACATCAGTTCACCGCCTCGCGCCTGCATACACACAATTACAGATTGCCGGTCGCAAGCCCCCCATGGCGCACGACCGAACTCAGAAACTCTCCCCCCGCATTAATTGAAGACACACAGGGGCTTAACCGGCGAACGCATGGTGTCCGCCGCCGCCGCTGTCGTCACAAGACTGGGAGAGCGCTGAGACCTTTAAACTAGCTACCGGCCCGGGCCGGTCAAACGGAAAACTTGCGTCCGATCGCGGATATTTCTGTTGACTCGCGACACCGCCTCGCCCGTCAAGGGAAAGCCGTTTTGAAGACTTTCGTTCGACGAGCCGGGGGGCAGGTAAAGGAGTACATAGACAAAGCAAAAGCCGACCGAGTTGCCTCGATCGGCTTCTACAAGTCTTTGATTTCGCTGAACGAACGGCGTTCGTTCGCGATCTGGACTTAGGCGGCGGCCTTGTCCAGCTTCTTCAGACGGGCGGCCAGGCGCGACACCTTGCGCGAGCCCGTGTTCGGGTGAACGACGCCCTTCGAGACGGCGCGCATCAGCTCCGATTGAGCCTCGATGAACGCGGCCTTGGCGACGGCGACGTCGCCCTTGGCGACGGCGTCTTCGAACTTGCGCAGGAAGGTGCGCACGCGCGAACGGCGAGCGGTGTTCACTTCGGTGCGACGGGCGATCTTGCGGATCGCTTTCTTGGCGCCGGGATTATTGGCCATGGATAGGACCTTCAAACGGACGGCCGCGCGGGCGGCCGCGAAGCAGGTGAAATCAAGAGCGCGCGGATATACGGGAACCCCGCCGATGGGTCAATCCATCCACATGGGGATTCTTCGCCGGCCGACGGCGCGACGCCGTCAAGAACCCTTGAACGCGGGTTTGCGCTTCTCGACGAAGGCGGCCATCCCCTCCTTCTGGTCGTCGAAGGCGAACAGCGAGTGGAACAGCCGACGCTCCAGCGCCACGCCCGTGGTCAGGGTGGTCTCGTAGGCGGCGTTGACCAGTTCCTTGTTCATCGCCGTGGCCAGGGGCGACTGGGAGGCGATCTTGGCGGCGACCTTCACGGCCTCGTCGACCAGCTGGTCGGCCGGGAAGATCCGCGACACGAGACCGGCGCGCTCGGCTTCCTCGGCGTCCATCATCCGGCCGGTCAGGATCATGTCCATGGCCTTGGACTTGCCCACCAGGCGGGTCAGGCGCTGGGTGCCGCCGATGCCGGGCGCGACGCCCAGGTTGATCTCC